>Ga0256404_1000928_pt1 | contig 74515 bp, 57 predicted proteins | sample RumenRJG_01DNA_FD_185990 | JGI IMG/M metagenome (GOLD analysis project Ga0256404, IMG submission 185990) | Bovine rumen microbial communities from Lethbridge, Alberta, Canada - RJG_01 | ecosystem: Host-associated > Mammals > Digestive system > Stomach > Rumen | place: Canada: Alberta | collected...
AAATTACAAAAAAAATTTGGAGAATCTACAGAAAAGCACTATATTTGCCACGAAAATTCGCTAATTTTTAAACATTAAGTAAAATGAAGAATTTAAAGATTGTAACATTGGGGCTCAGCCTCGCTATGTTAGTGAGTTGTAGCACGAATACTGGTTCTGGTTCATTAATCGGTGCTGGAGGCGGTGCTGTATTGGGTGGCGTATTAGGCGCTGTAATAGGAAAAGATGCCAAGGGCGCAGCTATTGGTGCTGCTATCGGTGGTGCTGTAGGTGCTGGTACTGGTGCTCTTATCGGCAAGCACATGGATAAGGTGAAGGCTAAGGCTCAAGCTGAAATGGAAAATGCAAAAGTTGAAGAAATTACTGACGCTAACGGTCTTAAGGCCGTGAAGGTTACTTTCGATAGCGGACTTCTGTTTGCCACCAGTTCTGCAACATTGGCTAGCAAGTCAAAGGCTGACCTTAACGATTTCGCAAACCTCTTGAAGAACGATGCAGATTTGGCTGTGGACGTTCAGGGCTACACAGACAATCAGGGATGGAAGAATTCCACCGCTGAGCAGAGTGCCCAGAAGAACCTCAACCTCAGCCAGCAGCGCGCAGAGAGTGTGAAGAACTATCTCACAAGTCAGGGTGTTAGCTATAACCAGTTTAAGAATGTGACTGGCTATGGCGAGTCAAATCCTGTAGCTGATAACTCTACAAAGGCAGGCCAGCAGGCTAACCGTCGTGTGGAGGTATATCTCTATGCAAGTGAGAAGATGATTGAGAAGGCTAACAACGGTGAGCTCAATTAAGCAGAATGAGAAATTGAGAAAATGAGATAATGAGCAATTAAGTCTTTTATACTCACAAACTCATAAACTCAGAATCAATTGAAATTCATTAAGAAATTTATTAAATGGATGGTGGTAGCCTTCTTTGGCTCCACCATCCTTGCTGTTGTAATATTACGGTTCCTCCCCGTGTTCTTCACTCCGCTTATGTTTATCCGGATGTATGAACAGTTGCAAGAAGGGCAGGAACTGAAGCTTAGTCACTCATGGGTAAGTCTGGAGAAGATGTCGCCTTCCATGCCCGTGGCAGTAATGGCCAGCGAAGACCAGCGCTTTCTGCAGCATCATGGCTTCGATTATGAGGCCATTGAGAAGGCCGCCATGCATAATATGGAAAGCAAACGCATGCGTGGAGGCAGCACCATCAGTCAGCAGACGGCGAAGAATGTTTTCCTATGGCCGGGACGTTCCTGGGTGCGCAAGGGTCTTGAAGCCTATTTCACGGTATTGATAGAGTTCGTTTGGAGCAAGCAGCGCATCATGGAGGTCTATCTCAACAGCATCGAGATGGGCGACGGTATCTATGGTGTAGAGGCCGTTGCCAAAGAGCATTTTGGCTGTAAGGCATCCGAACTGACGCGTTCTGACTGCGCCCTCATTGCCGCCACACTTCCCAATCCACGCAAGTTCTCCTCGAAGAATCCTTCCAATTATATGGTGAAGCGCAAAGTGAAGATCATGAAGGAGATGAGGTTCATCCCGCTTTTCCCGAAAGAAGGTCAGGATGTGGATCCCAGAACCGTTGACGGAGGAATTTATAAGAAGTGATAAGTGAAAGTAACCTTGAACGGATGAATCTGAAGGAAGAACTGAACGAATCGCAGCGGCTGGCTGTGGAATACAATGAAGGTCCATCATTGGTGATTGCCGGTGCAGGATCAGGTAAGACGCGTGTGCTTACCTACAAGATAGCTTATCTGCTGGAACAAGGAATGAAGCCCTGGAACATCCTTGCTCTCACGTTCACTAACAAGGCCGCCCGTGAGATGAAGGAGCGAATCGGACGGCTGGTAGGACAGGAGCGGGCAAGTCGTCTCTACATGGGTACCTTCCACAGCATCTTTTCACATATTCTCCGTGTGGAGGCCGAGCATCTAGGCTATAACAGCAACTTCACCATCTATGACGAGAACGATTCACGCTCGTTGCTGAAGGCTGTTATTAAGGAGATGGAACTCGACGAGAAAGCATATAAGCCCTCTACGGTTCACAACCGTATATCCATGGCCAAAAATCACCTCATTCTTGCCCATGAATATGCCCAGCATCGTGAACTGGTGGAACGGGACATCCTTCAGAAGATGCCGGCCATGTCACAGATATTCCTCAACTATCAGAACCGTTGCAAGCAGAGCAATGCTATGGACTTCGATGACCTACTTACACTTACTTATACGCTCTTCCGTGAGCATGAAGACATCCGGCAGAAGTATGCCCAGCGTTTTCAGTTTGTTCTCGTGGATGAGTATCAGGACACGAATTCCGTTCAGCAGCGAATCGTTCTCCAGCTCACAAAGGACCATCAGCATGTCTGTGTGGTGGGCGACGATGCCCAGAGTATCTATGGTTTCCGTGGTGCCAATATCGACAACATCCTCGATTTCCAGCAGATGTATCAGGGAACCAAACTATTCAAGCTGGAACAGAATTACCGCAGCACGCAGCGCATCGTACAGGCGGCCAACAGTCTTATCAAGAAGAACGAGCGGCAGATTCCCAAAGATGTCTATAGTCGTAATGACGAGGGCGACCGTGTCATTTTGAAGGAGGCCTACAGCGATAAGGAAGAAGCTTCCATCGTCTGCAACGAAATCCGACGGCTGATGCGCAGGGAAAACTGCCAGTATAACGATTTTGCCATTCTCTATCGCACCAATGCCCAGAGCCGCGCTTTCGAGGAAGAGATGCTCAAGCAAGGCATTCCTTATAGGGTTTATGGCGGTCTCAGCTTCTATCAGCGTAAGGAGATCAAGGATATCATTGCCTACTTCCGTCTGGTTGTTAACCCCAATGATGAGGAGGCTTTCAAGCGCATCGTCAACTATCCTGCAAGAGGAATCGGTAATACCACCGTTGCCAAGATTTCCAGTTGCGCTAATCTGCATGGTGTGAGCTTTTGGTCTGTCATCAGCGACCCTGTGCTCTACGGTTTGGGTGTGAACAAGGGAACCCTTACCAAACTCGATGGCTTCCGTGCTTTGATCGATAGTTTCATCCGGCGTTTTGAGGAGAACGATGCTTATCAGTTGGGCCATGCTATCATCGTCGAGAGCGGCATCAGCAAGGACTTGTATAGCAGTTCCGATCCTGAATCCATCAGTCGTCAGGAGAACCTGGATGAATTTCTGGCAGGACTTCAAGACTTTGTGGAGAGTAGGCGAGAGGAAGGACTTGAGAATGAAATCTCGCTTCGTGATTATCTTCAGGAAGTCTCCCTGCTGACCGATTTAGACAGCGACGGCAATGAAGACGAACAGCGGAAGGTGACGCTGATGACCGTTCATTCTGCCAAGGGTCTTGAGTTCCCCACGGTCTTTGTGGTAGGTCTCGAAGAGAACATTTTCCCCTCCCCGTTGAGTACCAATTCCAAGCGTGAACTCGAAGAAGAGCGGCGGCTGCTCTATGTTGCTATCACGCGTGCAGAGAAGCATTGCTATCTCACCTATGCCAAGAGTCGCTGGCGTTATGGCCATATGGAATTCGGTTCACCCAGCCGTTTCCTCCGTGATATTGACCCCTCGCTGATTGCCGATGATAGTGGTGCTGTCGAGCAGACACGCCGTTCATCCTATGGTTCTGGCAGCCGTTTTGAAAATACCCTTTTCGGAGATGGTCGCCGTTTCCAGAATTCCAATCCCGTGGCCAGCCAGTTCCGTGCCGACCCCAAACCTCGCGAGGTTGTTCATCGGGAAGACCCTCCGCGTGATCCCTTCACGCCTGCTTTCAAGCGCACCCTTGCTGCCAGTGGTGGCAATCTCCGCCGCATTTCCTCTGTGGTCAACCATACGCCAGCCTCAGCCTCCCGTCCTTCAGCAGCCCCCTCCGGCCTTCAGGAAGGGCAGACCATCGAGCATGAGCGTTTCGGCATCGGTACCGTCATCAAAGTGGAAGGGGTAGGAGAGAATCAGAAGGCCACGGTAGAGTTCCGCAATTCTGGTACCAAACAGCTTCTCTTGAAGTTCGCCCGCTTCAAAGTGATCTCCTGACCACGCCAGGATCTTTCAGATGATTCGCTGCTGAGAGTTTAAAGTTCCAAACCCGAGGCGCCATTGGATTCTTCACTCTTCACTCTTCACTCTTCACTTTAAAGATTCTTCACTCTTCACTCTTCACTTTTCGTACTGCAAATAAAGTGCAAGGTGAACGCAGAGCCGAGCTCGCTCGAGCTATGCTGAGCCGCAGCCTTTATTCGCTCTTACAACTTGTTTGCGAGAGCAAAGTTACGAAGAATCATTGACGCAAATACCAGTTATGATACACTTAGGTGCAGTTATGATACACTTATGATACACTTAGGTGCAGTTACGTGCAATTAGATGCACTTATGAAGGCTGTCGGCTGCTTAAATGGCGTGGAAACCTTGTAAGAATGCCAATGAAGCGCTGTAAGAATGACGGAGAGAGAATGCAAAAATGCTATTTAACGAAGGACGAAAAACGAAAGACGAAAAACGTTTTATTTCGAACACAGAACCCACAAAAAATGCATTGCCGCTGATAAACAAAATTACTTCCCTTCGGTCAGTGACACATTATTTATGTTCACTAAGGTACGTTCACAAACTCCCCTCCTTTTGAAGGAGGGGCCAGGGGTGGTTAAGCAAGCATAAATACAGGGGCAGGGGGTGGTTAAGCAAGCATAAATGAGAGAGAGCGGGAGGGCGTGAGGGCGAAGGTGCGAGATTACATTTTACTATGTTTCTCCTGCTGCAGAAGGTTTTCTCGTCCCCTCGTCCCTTCGTTCCCTCGTTCCCTCGCAAACTGCATTGAGGGAATATTAACGGAACACAAAGACACAGAGACACAAAGGTTTTTTCATAGCTGCTGACCGAACCACCCAACCCCTCCTCGTTGCTTGATTAACCACCCCCATCCCCTCCTTCGAAAGGAGGGGAGCTAGTGACCCTCTAAATCCCCCTTAAGAGGGGGACTTTCAAATCACCCCAAACTCTCCTCCACGATTCCCAAACTCCACTTGAACTCCCCCAAAACTCCCCTCCAAGCGTCCCCCAAAACTCCCCTCCAAACTCCCCTCCAAACTCCCCTCCTTTTGAAGGAGGGGGAGGGGTGGTTAAGCAAGCGAGAATGCAGGCCAGGGGTGGTTAAGCAAGCGAGAATGCAGGCCAGGGGTGGTTAAGCAAGCGAGAATGCAGGCCAGGGGTGGTTAATCAAGCAAAAATGCAGGGGCTGGGGTTGTTAATCAAGCATAAATGTCGGTTTTTCATCCCTAAGCGTTACGCGTTACAGTTACAGTTAATTGAAAAGAGAAGTGCAAGAAGAGATAGATTATATATATATTATATATAATATATATATAATCTAATATAATTCTTCGTTTTCAAATTCCATTTTTAAAAACTGTCACAACTGTAACGTAACGCTTAGTCGGCAATTTCAATTCTCTTTCCCTGTATTGTGTTGACTCCTTTTGAGCCTTGATTTGTTGCTGTTTTGATTACTGTTTATTATACTGATTCTATTGACTTATCTCTCTGATCAGGTTGTCTGCTTTCCTGCTTTTGTTGTCCCTTTTACCGGGTTAGTGGACTTTGTACTGAAAACGTTGACCTTTCAACTGAGATATATGCTTTCGTACTCGATACCCAAGGCTGCCGAATAGTTTGCCATCGGTGAAAACAACACCCTCTACGTTACCCTCTACGACAAGCACGTAGCCTTTAAGATGGCCAGATGATTCCCCTACGAGGCTCATATTTTAGGCTGTAATCCTGTAATCCTGTAATCGCTTTGTGTTTTTACAAAAATAAGACATAAAGTAATCCCCTTACTCGACTTCCTTAGTCTGGTAAGGGGATGATTAAATAAAACTGATGATATTTTATAGTATTCGGCAATCTATGTTCATATTGATTACTTATTTTCTATGAATTATGAGTTTGTTTCCTTCTATTGTTATTGTGCCTAATCTCTGAATTGCTGACTGTCCTAATAATAATGGAGCATTTTGATTGGGAGTTATCGTTGCTTGAACGTTTTTAATATGCAGTCCTCCAATCTCAATATCCTTTAAATTGACAACTACTTTTTCGTAAGATGATCCATTTGCTATTTTAACACGTGCCTTGCCTTTGACATCCTGTTCCGTTAACAATCCCTTTTTAATCATATAGTCTGCTATTTCACTTGATAAACAAATTGTAGATGCTCCAGTATCAAAAACAAAATCAGCATTTACGCCATTGATTTGGCATGGCACATAATAAATACCGTTTCTCTTCATCATATATACGGTAACGACATTGGATGAACTTGCGACAGATGGATTGTTATATGTTTGTTGAGTGGATGGATTAAGCCATTTTTCAAGCACATCTTTAGCATCTTTATCTCCATTTTTGGAAGCTTCTCTCATCCAATGAATACCCATTGAAATGTCTTTTGCAACTCCTCGACCATAGTAATAGTTTATAGCCAGATTATATTGCCCCATTGAATCACCTAAGTCTGCCGCCTTTTTATAATAGTTGAAAGCCTTGCTATCGTCCTTTTCAACACCATGCCCATAACTGTAAAAATAACCGAGGCTTGCTAAAGCAGAAGCATCCCCTTGTTCTCCAGCTTTATAATACCACTTAGCAGCCTCTACATAATTCTTTTCAACGCCTATCCCCCTTTCATATCTGCTTCCTAATGCATACTGAGCAAACATATCTCCTTGATTCGCAGCTAACTCGTAATAATATATTGCCCTATTAACATCTTTAGTCGTACCTTTCCCTTCATCGAAACACCATGCCGCTAAATATTGAGCTTTTGCATAACCTTCGTCAGCAGCTTTTTTATATAAGTTGAATGCTTTAACTAGATTCTTTTGTGTTCCTTTCCCATCGAAATAACAGTTTGCCAAGTTGGTCATACCTGCTAAATCTTCACCTTCTGCCGCTTTTGTAAATAATTGAAATGCTTTATTATAATTCTGGGGTAGTTGTTTTCCATTAAAATAAAGAAAACCAAGGTAATTCGCAGCCTCAATATTTCCATTTTCCGAAGCTTCATTAAGATATTCAACTCCTTTTTTGATGTCATAAAATGGAGCTTCTTTATCACAATGCATTTCACCTAAATAACAACATGCATCAACATCATTCTCTTTTTCGTATGCCTTAATAAACCACTTTTTTGCTTCATTATAATCTTTTGGAACATTGTCTAATCCGTCTCTATAAATAAGCCCTAGAATAACACAAGCATCAATAGAAGATGAAACGTAAGAATATTCGGTTATTTGGTCGGCTGATTTTCGAAACCATTTTATTGCTTTCTGGGTGTCTTTTAAAGTACCATTACCATTTAGATACATGTGTCCCAAATCGAATTGTGCAGAGACGTCACCATATATTGCTGCTTTTTCCATCCAATGAAATGCAAGATTTTCATCTTTATATGTGCCATAACCATTTAAATAACAATTAGCAAGTTCGTAATATGAAAATTCATAGTCTTTCTCAGCAGCTGATTTAAAATGTGAAAAAGCTAAAGAAGGATTTTCATCAAGAATCTCTCCATCTTTATATTCTACACCTATTGCATATAATATTTGTGGGATGCCCATTTCTTCTCCTACATCTAACCAATGAATTGCTCGTTCATTATCTTTGAAGTCATATTTATAACGCCTAAACATTTCAAAAACAGCCTTCTCATATCCCATATTTGCAGCTTTTTCAAAATAGCTTGTAGCAAGAGATGTGTTTTTTTCAAGTCCTTGGGTACCAAAATCATAGGCGTATGCTAATTTATAACAAGCTTCTGCATCACCTTTATCAGCAGCTGCTTTAATTGCAGAAATTTCACTTTGTCCTTTAACAAATAAAGAACAGTTTATAAAGACAAGTAATAATAAAGATTTCAGTATATTCATATTAATGGATTTTATTATAAACATTTGATAAGTACCGTTTATATTACTTCAATTTATCAATTGTACTTTATTTTCAACTTCTTCAACTGACAAACCGAAATTGTTTGACAATTCATCCAAGATTAGATCTTTTTTTTCGAAAGGAACTCCTATATTTAATATATCATTCCATGTGAATGACAATGTTAACTCCGCTTTTCTTAATTCTTCTTCTTTATCTTTTCTAAAATCCTCATCAAGGAATTCTTCTTCGGTAATATAGTAAGCTTCGCCATTTTTAGGAAACGGCAAATAACGCCATTCTCTTTCAGTATAAAATTGCGTTAATTCAGAAAACGTTTTAGTTTTCTTATTATAGTATTTTCCTCTATACTGTTTTAAATATCCCAACAACAAAGAAACTGAGTTAAATAATTTCTTTGTTTCAACAATTTCATTTGGGTTTGAATTCACAGTATAATCAGTTATACTACGGAAGATATTTGCTATTGTACATTTGTCAGAATAATAGGTTACAGGTGATACACCATTTCGTATTGCCCAATTTTTATCCATTTTTATGTATGAATCTGAGTGAAAGATGGACATATGGCCTTTCAGTTCAATATCCAACAAATCAGCAAAACATACTACCGCAAAAGCAAAATTCATTGGTTTGGGGTGTAAGAAACTGCACTCTTCAAGACAAAATGATGGATAAAATTGTCTAAAACGCAGTATATTCTTCAAACTCTCAAATGTTGTACAATGGATCAGATTCGTTCTGTCACTATTATCATTTTTCATATTCATGATATGTACTAGGCCTAGTTATGGGATACGCGGCAAAGATAATAATTAATATTGATAACAGAAAAGATTTGGCGGTTTTTTTACAATACATGGACGTTAAGCTTCCAATGAGTGGAAAGGTTGCTTCTATGTCCTGGAGGATGGACGGGGACTGACTTATACTGAAAGGTTGACATAGGCGATTACAAGATTACAGGATTACACCCTGTTTTTGGCGCCCTGGATTTCTGAAACCGAATATTTATACTATATATTTTATTACATATATATTATTATGTATACATATACTTATATTTATTTATTAATAAATTAATATACATAAATGATTCTGCGAAAAATTGCTAGTTTTGTTGTATTTTTAGTTATTTATATACATATTTATTTATATATATAGATATTTATATATAATCATAAAAATGAGAAAATCGGGCTCTTCGGAGGGAGAGGGCCATATTTTGGCTGTAATCCTGTAATCCTGTAATCGCTTGCTCAGAGAACCCCGATAAACAGGACATTCCGGCGGTATTGGGCGTCAGAAACATAACTTCCTGTCATTGGAAAAGATGCTTTTACCCATTGAAAAGAATACTTCTCCCCATCGGAAAGAATATCTTTGTTGAGCAAAAACTGTATTTTTATTATCATATAGCCTTTTTTTCGTAAAGTTATTGTATTTTTGCAAAGGAACTGATTTCGGATATTCCGATATATAGAACATCAAACAAAACTGATTATCTATGAAAAGGCTTTTGCGCTATGTTGCCATTGCATTGCTCCTCGCCATCGTGGGCGGATGCATTTACCTGAACAGGCTACTGCCTATCATTACGGGCTATGCGGCGAAGAACCTGGCTTCGGCGGTGTTTGTCTCGGGTCGTGAGGCGAAGGATGTGGAGGCGCTGGACTTGAACTTCTCGCTCATCCGCTACACCAGCAACACGGTGGACTATGAGAGTAAGACGGTGACCAGTCGCTTCCTCTGGGGAAAATCTACGGCGGTGTATCGAGAGGGCTGCGGTGTGACATTGCTGTGCGGAGCCACGGCCGATGAGTTGAGAGGGCAGCGCTTTCCGATGGATGTGCTCTGCGAAGGGCGGGGGAAACTGGATTCCATCGCCCGTGCTCAGCTACCTTTGGGCGACTCGGCAGTAGCGGAAAGGCTTGTGCCGATAGCGAAGGCTTTCGTGGGCGAGCGAGCCTATAAGGGCCATCCGTTTGCCTTCGTGGTGGTGCACAAGGGCGGGGTAGTGGCGGAATGCTACGACAAGGGTATCGGCTGCGACACAAAGCTGTTGAGCTGGAGTATGGCAAAGAGCTTCGTGAATGCGCTCATCGGCATCATGGTGAAGGACAGTCTGCTGGACATTCATGCCCCGGTGGACATTCCCGAATGGCAGGGCGACGAGCGCAAGGCGATCACCTTGAACGACCTGATGCAGATGCAGAGCGGACTGGAGTGGAACGAGGACTACGGTGCCCGCTCGGACGTGAATATCATGCTCCATTGCGAAAGCGACATGGGCCTCTACGCCCTGATGAAGCCTCTCGATTACGCTCCCCGAACGCACTGGCAATACTCGAGTGGCACTACTAATATCGTGATGCGCTATCTGCGTGGCCGTTTTTCATCTGACGAGGCTTTCCTCCGTTATATGCACTCGCGGCTCTTCGCTCCGCTGGGCATCGTCAGTCCCGTCTTCGAGCAGGACATGAACGGCACGCCTGTGGGCTCGTCGTACCTCTATGCCACAGCCCTGGATTTCGCCCGCTTCGGGCAGCTGTACCTCAACGACGGTTGCGTGGGCAGCGAGCGGATACTGCCTGAAGGGTGGGTGGACTATACGCGCAAGCCGGCAGCTGCCAGCGAGGGCCGCTACGGCTCTTCCTTCTGGCTGAACCGTTGTGGCAAATTCCCCGATGTGCCGAAGGACATGTACTATTGTGACGGCCACGACGGTCAGGACATCTTCATCTTCCCTTCTCACGAGTTGGTGGTGGTCATCCTGGGTTACTCTCCAAAGCCAGGCAACGTGATTGACTTCAATGCGCTCCTGAGTGACATTCTCCGCCAAACGTCGCGATGACAATCTGAGTGACGCTCACCGCAGAGCTTCATACTCAGCTTTGGCCTTGACGAGCTGCTTCTGGTAGGCTTCACACGCTAATATGTTTCACGAGGTTTATCACCCTTATTGTTCTCCTCCTGTGCTTGGGCGCTCAAGGTAGTCATCAAGGCGACTACGGCCCAAAATAAAAACTTGTTCTTCATAGGGAGCGGTAAACGGGACTCGAACCCGCGACCCTCGGCTTGGGAAGCCAATGCTCTACCAACTGAGCTATTACCGCAATGTTTCGACTAAAATGGGTAGGAATTTAATTAGAGTGGAGCCGATAGGGGGACTCGAACCCCCGACCCACGCATTACGAATGCGTTGCTCTACCAACTGAGCCATATCGGCTTTTATGCAAAAGCGAGTGCAAAGGTAATGGAATTTTTTCTTTTCACCAAAGATTTTCCCGTTTTTTTCAATTGCTTCCGCTTCATAGCTTTTCAGCCAAATACTTACCCGTGATACTTTCTTTACAGGTGACAATCTCTTCGGGAGTTCCCTGACAAACTATCATGCCGCCACGGTCACCGCCTTCAGGTCCTAAATCGATAATGTGGTCGGCATACTTCACGACATCGAGGTTGTGCTCAATGACAATGATGCTGTGCCCACGTTCGATGAGGGCATTGAATGCGGCCAGAAGCCGTTTGATGTCATGGAAATGCAGGCCTGTCGTTGGCTCGTCAAAGATGAACAAGGTGGGTTCTTGCTGCTCCTTACCGATGAAGTATCCGAGCTTGACGCGCTGGTTTTCTCCTCCGGAGAGTGTGGAGCTGTTCTGTCCAAGTTTGATGTAGCCAAGTCCCACGTCCTCAAGGGGCTTCAGACGGTCAACAATGGTCTTTTCCTTGTATTCGCTGAAGAACTCAATGGCTTCCGAAACGGTCATCTCCAGCACATCGTTGATGTTCTTCTCATGGAAACGTACTTCCAGGATGTCGTGCTTGAAACGCTGTCCGTGACAGGCTTCGCAGGTTAAAGTGAGATCGGCCATGAATTGCATTTCCACCGTGATGACACCTGCTCCCTGGCATTCCTCGCAACGGCCTCCGTCGGCATTGAAGGAGAAATACTGAGGCGTGAATCCCATCTGTTTAGACAGAGGTTGTTCTGAAAACAATTGGCGGATGGCATCATAGGCCTTCACATAGGTGGCAGGATTGGAGCGCGTACTCTTGCCAATGGGATTCTGATCCACTAACTCCACATGCTTGATGGCCTGCCAGTCGCCTTCCAAGGCAATATACTCGCCAGGCAGTTCAGCGACCTCGTCGAGATGGCGCTTCAGGGCAGGGTAGAGGATACCCTTTACAAGCGACGACTTCCCGCTACCCGAGACACCTGTAATGACGGTCATCACATTAAGCGGGAACTCCGCATTGATGCCTTTCAGGTTGTTCATGCGGCAGCCTCTCAGCAGAATGCTGCGATTCCAAGTACGGCGGCTTTTCGGGACGTCAATGGTTTCCGTGCCCGTGAGGTATTTGATGGAATAGCTTTGCGGGTATTTCTCTATGAGTGCTTTGGTCTTAGGCGAATTAGGATCTTTCACAATGTCTGCCACATTGCCCTGAAATACAATCTCACCGCCAAGCCGTCCGGCATCAGGGCCGATATCAATCAGATAGTCAGCAGCGCGCATGATCTCCTCGTCGTGTTCCACCACGATTACCGTATTGCCTAAACTCTGCAGTTCCTTCAGCACATGGATGAGCCGGAAGGAGTCACGCGTGTGAAGGCCGATACTGGGTTCATCGAGAATATAAAGACTTCCCACAAGTGAACTGCCGAGAGAAGTGGTGAGGTTGATTCGCTGACTTTCACCACCCGACAAAGTCTTCGACTGACGGTTGAGCGTCAAGTAGCTAAGTCCCACATCTACAAGGAATTGCAGACGTGAACGAATTTCAGTAAGCAGGCGTTTTCCTACTTCAGCATCGTGGTCGCTCAGGGGCAGGTTGTCGAACCATTGCTTCAGGTTGCCGATGGGCATTTCCACGAGATTGGCGATGCTCATCCCGTTGATTTTCACATATTCCGACTCTTTCTTCAGTCGGGTGCCATGACAATCAGGACAGACGGTTTTGCCACGATAGCGGCTCATCATCACGCGGTATTGTATCTTATACTGGTTTTCCTTCACCATCTGGAAGAAAGCATCGATACTCACCTGCTTGTGAAGATCCTTCGAGTCGGAGGGCAATCCATGCCAAAGCCAATCCTTTTCCTGTCGCGTCAGGTCCATATAGGGTTTGAAAATGGGGAAATTATCACGGGCAGCTCGACGGCAGAATTCATCCTGCCATTGCTTCATCTTCTCGCCGTGCCAGCATTGCACACAACCATCATAGACAGAAAGCGTGCTGTTGGGAATCACCAGTTTCTCATCGATGCCGATGATGCGGCCGAAACCCTCACAAGTAGGGCAGGCACCCAATGGCGAGTTGAAGGAGAACATGTTGTCGTTAGGTTCCTCAAACTTGATGCCGTCAGCTTCGAAGCGTGTGGAGAAATCGTAGGAAATGTTGCTCGGGAGGAACATAAGTCGGCATTCGCCGTCGCCTTCGTAAAGTGCTGTTTCCGCGGAATCAAGCAAACGGGAGACATTGTCAGGTGCATCATCCACAGTCATCCGGCTAATGAGCAGCCAAATCACATGCTCATTCCTGCTGAGCCGTTCCTTGTCGGCGTCTTTGAGAAGGTCCTCATTTTCCAGGAAATCCTCAATGCGGTGGAATTCACCTTTATAATATATACGCGCATAGCCCTGCTGAAGCTCCATTTGCAGTTGCTTGCCAAGAGAACGTTCTCCGGGAATAACCAGTGGAGCCAGCATCACGAACTTTGTGCCTTGTTGAAATTGGCGGGTGCACGCAAGGATATCCTCCGTGGAGTGCTTTTTCACCTCCTGTCCGCTGATAGGAGAGTAAGTCCTGCCTATGCGGGCAAAGAGCAGTCGCAGGTATTCATAGATTTCCGTGGAGGTTCCTACCGTGGAACGCGGGTTGCGGGCGATGGTTTTCTGCTCGATGGCAATGGCTGGCGGCAGTCCTTTGATGGTGTCACACTCTGGTTTGCTCATACGTCCGAGAAACTGGCGCGCATAGGAACTGAGCGACTCCACATAACGACGCTGACCTTCGGCATAAAGTGTGTCGAAGGCCAGAGAAGATTTTCCGCTGCCTGAAACACCTGCCACAACAATAAACTTGTCGCGGGGGATGTCCAGCGAAATACCTTTAAGATTGTTTACGCGGGCATTGCGTACTTCTATATTTTCGTTCAAACAATTAAGTCCTTTATTTCTTTATTTTGTACACAGAGACACGGTGGCACAGCGTTTTTTTAATTTTTTATAATCTCTGCGTCTTGGTATCTCTGTGTACGAATGAATAGATATTCCTTAACTATTATATTCCTGCCAACTCTTAATCTTGATATCATCCAAAGACAAGGCGCAGAAGGCCTCAATGAATGCCTTTGCCAGACGGACATTGGTCATCAGAGGAATGTTGTGGTCGATGGCGCCTCGACGGATGCGATAGCCATTGGTCAGCTCACGGTTGGAGTGGTTCTTGGGCACGTTGATAATGAGATCAAGCTGGTGAGCCTGAATCATGTTCATCACATTGTTCTCGGCATCTTCGTCAGGCCATGCCACTGGTGTTGCTGCTACGCCGTTCTCCTTAAAGAACTTGGCTGTTCCTGCTGTAGCGAAGATGTTGTAGCCGTTCTTCACCAACTCGCGAGCAGGCTCCAGCAGGGCCACCTTGCCTTTCACGGCTCCTGAAGAAATCAGGATGTTCTTCTTGGGCAGGCGGTAACCCGTAGCAATCAGCGCATTGAGCAAAGCCTCGTTGAGGTCGTCACCCAAACAGCCTACCTCACCGGTAGAACTCATATCGACACCCAGGACGGGGTCGGCATTCTGCAAACGGGCAAAGGAGAATTGAGAAGCCTTGACACCGATACGGTCGATGTCAAATTCACTACGGTCAGGTCTCTGATAAGGAGCGTCCAGCATAATCTTCGTAGCGGTCTCAATAAAGTTGCGCTTCAGAATCTTAGACACAAATGGGAAGGAGCGGCTGGCGCGAAGATTGCATTCGATGACCTTCACCTCGCGGTTCTTTGCGAGGAATTGAATGTTGAAAGGACCGCTGATGTTGAGTTCCTTGGCAATCTTGCGTGAAATCTTCTTAATCTGGCGGATAGTAGAGAAATAAATGTTCTGTGCGGGGAAGACCATTGTGGCATCACCTGAGTGAACACCCGCATACTCAACGTGTTCGGAAATGGCGTATTCCACCACCTCGCCCTTGTCAGCGACAGCATCGAATTCAATTTCCTTGGTGTCTTGCATGAACTGAGAAACCACAACAGGATAGTCTTTCGACACTTCTGTGGCCATATTCAGGAAGCGGTGCAACTCATCGTAGTCATAGCAGACGTTCATGGCAGCACCCGAAAGCACATAAGAAGGACGCACCAGAACGGGGAACCCCACTTCCTCTACGAATTCCTTGATGTCTTCTTCAGAAGTCAGCGCACGCCATGCCGGCTGGTCAATGCCGAGTTTGTCGAGCATGGCAGAGAATTTGTCGCGGTTCTCAGCACGGTCGATATTCACGGGGGAAGTGCCCAAGACGGGAACTCCCTGGCGGTAGAGCTTCATGGCAAGGTTATTCGGAATCTGACCACCCACACTCACAATGACACCCCGAGGCTGTTCAAGATCGATAACATCCAGCACACGTTCCATTGACAGTTCGTCAAAATAGAGCCGGTCGCACATGTCATAGTCAGTAGAAACCGTTTCGGGGTTATAGTTGATCATGATACTCTTATAACCAAGTTTGCGGGCCGTGTTGATGGCATTCACAGAACACCAGTCGAACTCCACGCTGGAACCAATGCGATAGGCACCGGAACCGAGAACTATAACTGACTTTTCGTTTTTATAATAATCGATATCGTGCTCTGCGGCTTTGTATGTTGCTGTGGCCTGGCATTTTACAGAACCCTCAGCATCAGCCATTGTAGGCTCTACGTGTGAGAGATACGTGAAATAGAGATAGTTGGTAAGCTCAGGATGTTCGCTGGCCACCGTGTTGATTCGCTTCACAGACGGTAAAATACCATGCTGCTTGCGATACTTGCGGACGGCAAGGTTCTCTTTCTCCATGCTGTCGGTTGGCTTCAGTACGAAACGTGCAATCTGGAAATCAGAGAAACCGGCAGCCTTCACCTCGCGAAGTTTCTCATCAGAGATGTCTTCCAACTTGCTGTATGACTGAAGTTCATGTTTCAGATCTACGATATGCTTCAGGCGCTCCAGGAACCAAACATCAATCTTAGTGAGCTCCTCGATATGTTCCACCGTGTAGCCTTCTTCCAAAGCCTGAGCGATGGCGAAGATACGCAGATCGGTCGGATTCTGCAAAGCGTCCTCAAGGTTATCAAACTTAGTGTGATCGTTGCCGACAAATCCATGCATGCCCTGACCAATCATGCGCAATCCTTTCTGAATCATTTCTTCGAAACTGCGTCCGATACTCATGATCTCGCCTACAGATTTCATGGAAGAACCGATAAGACGGCTTACGCCTGAGAATTTGGTAAGGTCCCAACGAGGAATCTTACAAATCATATAGTCGAGACTTGGAGCCACATAGGCGGAATTAGGCGTTCCCATTTCACCAATCTGGTCGAGAGTGTAACCCAGGGCAATCTTGGCAGCAACGAAGGCAAGAGGATAACCCGTGGCTTTAGAAGCCAATGCCGAAGAGCGGCTCAGGCGGGCATTGATTTCGATGATTCTGTAGTCGTTAGTCGTAGCATTGAACGCAAACTGGATGTTACATTCACCCACGATGCCCAGATGACGTACGCACTTAATGGTGATTTCCTGCAGCTGCTTCACCTGATCAGCCGTAAGTGAACAGGTAGGAGCCACCACAATACTTTCGCCCGTATGGATTCCCAGGGGGTCGAAATTCTCCATGGATGCCACGGTGAAACAATGGTCGTTGGCGTCACGGATGCACTCAAATTCTATTTCCTTCCATCCTTTCAGGGATTCTTCTACAAGGATCTGTGGGGCAAAGGTGAAGGCGCTTTCTGCCAATTCGATGAATTTCTTTTCATTTGGACAAATACCCGAACCTAAACCTCCTAAAGCGTAAGCTGAACGGATCATGACAGGGAAACCAATCTCTCTGGCAGCTTTCAACGCATCCTCCATGTTCTCCACAGCGTGGCTGACAGGAACTTTCAATTCTACTTCCGCCAGTTTCTTGACAAAAAGGTCACGGTCTTCCGTGTTCATGATGGCCTCAACAGAAGTACCCAGTACCTCGACACCATATTCTTTTAATGTGCCGTTCAGATAAAGTTCCGTTCCACAATTCAACGCCGTCTGTCCTCCGAAAGCCAGCAGGATTCCGTCGGGACGTTCCTTCTTGATGATTTCAGTAACGAAATGGGTGGTTACCGGTTGAAAATAAACTTTGTCGGCAATACCTTCAGAAGTCTGAATGGTTGCAATGTTGGGGTTCACGAGCACTGATGAAATACCTTCTTCCCGCAGCGCCTTAAGTGCCTGCGAACCAGAGTAGTCGAACTCTCCGGCTTGTCCGATTTTCAGAGCGCCCGAACCCAGTACGAGCACCTTGTTGAGTTTCTTTTTCATTTTATAGTTGTTTGTTGTTCAAGTTCCCTGTAGATGTTTCAAAACTGGAATCTCCAAATTTTGTGCAAAATTACATTATTTTCTTGGAATATCGAAACACAGTTCTTTATTTCTTGGTTTTTTATGCCGTTAAAAAATCAAAACCCAATAATTATGCAGGTTTTAGTTTAATGATGAATTACCATTATCAATCTTGTATTTACCTTTTATTAAAAATATATGCTTAAATTCCTTAAATGTTTGCGTGGTTCAGTTTTTTTTTGTAATTTTGCATGGTTTAAAAGGAGCCTTATGCGCTCAGAACGCAAAAAAACGACCTTAGAAAGGAAATTAACAAATATAAACAATGGACGATAATCAGACATTCGACGACGGTCAGACTTTAGATAACGACCGAATTATTAAAATCAACATTGAGGAGGAAATGCGAAGTTCATACATCGATTATTCGATGTCGGTAATTGTAGCACGTGCCCTTCCTGATGTTCGCGATGGTTTTAAGCCAGTACACCGTCGTATCCTCTACGGAATGAAAGGAATTAATAACGTGAGCACACAGCCCTATAAGAAATGTGCTCGCGTAGTAGGTGAAGTACTTGGAAAATATCACCCTCATGGCGACAGTTCTGTCTATGGTGCCCTTGTCCGTATGGGACAGGATTGGAATATGCGCTATACGCTGGTGGACGGTCAAGGTAACTTTGGATCTGTTGACGGCGATTCTCCTGCCGCTATGCGATATACAGAGTGCCGCCTTTCCAAGATGGGTGAGCATATCATGGATGACCTGGAGAAGGACACCGTGGATATGGCCAACAACTTTGACGACACCCTGCAAGAACCTACCGTGATGCCTACTAAGATTCCAAATCTGCTTGTGAATGGCGGTAACGGTATTGCTGTGGGTATGGCAACGAATATGCCTACTCATAATCTTGGCGAGGTAATCGATGGTTGCTGTGCATATATTGACAACCCTGATATAGATACCGAAGGTCTGATGCAGTATATCCCTGCTCCGGATTTCCCAACAGGTGGTTTTATCTATGGTCTGCAAGGCGTTAAGGACGCTTATGAGACTGGCCGTGGCAGGATTGTGATGAGAGCCAAGGCCGAGATAGAGAGCGGCGAAAACCATGACAAAATCGTCATCACGGAGATTCCCTATGGCGTAAACAAGCAGCAGCTCATTGAATATATTGCTGATCTGGTGAAGGACGGCAAATTGGAAGGTATTTCCAATGCCAACGACGAAACAGGTCGTCAGGGTATGCGTATCGTCATTGACGTGAAGAAAGATGCCAATGCTAACGTCATCCTTAACAAACTCTTCAAGATGACGGCTTTGCAGAGCTCCTTCTCTGTGAACAATATCGCTTTGGTACCTGGCAAGAATGACAAGACACGCCTTTCACCAAAGTTACTCTCATTGAAGGAATGTATCGGCTATTTCATAGCTCACCGTCATGATGTGACTATCCGTCGTACGCAGTTTGATTTGCGTAAAGCCAAGGAGCGTGCCCATATCCTGGAAGGACTTATCATTGCCTGTGACAATATTGATGAGGTCGTACATATCATTCGTGGTTCAAAGACGCCGGTTGAAGCCCAGCGCAATTTGGAGAAGCGTTTTGAACTCGATGAACTGCAATCCAAGGCAATTGTTGATATGCGTCTTAGCCAACTTACAGGTTTGCGCATGGATGAGTTGCACAAGGAATATGAGGACTTGATGAAGCAGATAGATTACCTGCAGACGATTCTCGATGATCCTGAGGTTTGCAAGAAGGTGATGAAAGATGACCTTCAGGAAGTGAAGGCAAAGTATGGAGATGCACGTCGCACGCAGATTGTTCCTGCTGAGCATGAGTTCAATGCCGAGGATTTTTATCCCAATGATCCTGTTGTCATCACTATCAGTCATTTGGGATATATTAAGCGCACGCCGCTTTCTGAATTCCGTGAGCAGGCTCGTGGCGGTGTAGGTTCTAAGGGAGCCCGTTCGCGTGATGCAGACTTTACGGAGTATATTTATCCTGCTACGATGCATCAGACAATGATGTTCTTCACGAAGAAAGGACGTTGCTATTGGCTGAAGTGCTATGAGATTCCTGAAGGTGACAAGAATTCAAAGGGCCGCGCCATTCAGAACATGCTCAATATCGAATCGGATGATGCTGTTAATGCTTGTATGCGTCTGCGCAACAAGGGACTTGAAGACACTGAGTTTATCAATAGTCACTTCGTGGTATTCGCTACTAAGAATGGTACGGTGAAGAAGACATCCCTCGAAGCTTATTCACGTCCTCGCGCTAACGGTGTGATTGCCATTAATATTATGGAAGGCGACGAAGTCGTTGATGTACGTTTGACGAATGGCAAGAATGAACTCATTATGGCCGACCGCAATGGACGTGCCGTTCGTTTCCATGAGAATACTGTTCGTACAATGGGTCGTGTGGCAACAGGCGTACGTGGTATGCGTCTCTCTGGTGCAGATGATGCCGTTGTGGGTATGGTCGTTGTCAATGATCCACAGAAGGAAACCGTTATGGTGGTATCAGAGGAAGGCTACGGCAAGCGTTCACAGGTGGAGGATTACCGTGTTACCAACCGTGGTGGTAAAGGTGTGAAGACACTTAATATCACAGAAAAGACCGGTCGTTTGGTGGCCATCAAGAATGTTACCGACGACAATGACCTGATGATCATAAACAAGAGTGGAATTGTCATCCGAATGTCGGTGGCTGAATGCCGCGTAATGGGTCGTGCCACCCAAGGCGTGCGTCTGATAAACCTGGCGAAGAAGAATGACGTCATTGCCAGCGTTTGCAAGGTGATGAGTTCTGAACTCGAAGCCATCGTGGAGCAGAAGAGTCGTGAAGAATGGAATCAGAATAATGACAACTTCCGCAAGGAACTCACATCTAATGAAAACGATAATGAAGATAGTATTGTCGATTTCGTAGATGATGAGAATGAAACTAATGAAGAATAATTAAACCTTTTAAAGAATAAATAGTCAAAGAAACGAACCTTTTTAATAATTAAAAGATTATGAAAAAAATCATGTTGATGGCTGTAGCTGCCTGTATGGTTGTCTCAGCCAATGCTCAGAATCCTGATGCAGTAAAGAAGGTAATGGGTTTGAAGGACTTCAAGGAGGCCAAAAGCCTTGTTGAAAGCAGTCTCTCAAGTATGAACGACGAGGAAAGAGCCAAGTCTTGGAACAAGGTTGTTGACCTCGCTCTTGCTAAATTTAACAAGGAGCAGGAAGTAATGCTTACCAATCAGGTTACAAAGAAAGATGATCCCTACGATAAAGATGGAATGTACGAAGCTGCCCGTGTAGCTTTAGAGTCAGCTTTGGAATGTGAAAAGTATGACCAGCTGCCTAATGCCAAGGGTAAGATTAAACCAAAGTTCCACAAGGCTAACCAGGATCGTCTGAATTCTGCCCGTACCGCTCTTATCAATGCAGGTCAGGACTATTACAACAATAAGGACTTCAAGGCAGCAGCTGCTGCATTTGGAGCTTATGTGAACTGCAAGGGTAATTCTCTGTATTCAGATTTCGATTTCTCAAAGGATCAGTATCTTGGACAGATTGCCTACTTCGCTTCATTGGCCGCCTACAACTCTCAGGACTATCCTTCAGCAAGTCGCTATGCTGGTGTGGCTCTTGGTGATACAGCCGTTGCCAAAGATGCTATGGATATCAAGATTCTTTCTATGAAGGCTCAGCTGAAGACGAAGGAAGACTCTGTGAAGTATCTCAATGACATCAAGGAGCTCTACAATCAGGATCCCGCTAACGAGCGTATGTTCTCACTCCTGGCAGAATATTATCAGTCAGTCAATGACAATGCTGCCAAGAACACACTCATTAACAATCAGGTAGCACAGCATCCCAGCAAAATGGCTTGGGCCCTGAAGGGTGAAAGCGAGATGGGTGACCAGAAGTGGGCTGATGCCATTGAAAGTTACAAGAAGTCACTTGCTATGGATCCCGAGTTCATTCAAGTGCAGTTTAACCTTGCTCTCTGTCAGAACAATCAGGCCATCACTCTTAAGGATGCCAATGGAGGCAATCTGACGCCTGAGGCCAAGGGGTTGTTGCAGGAGTCTATCGCTAATCTGAATCAGATTAAGGCTAAGGATCCTGATCATCTGACAGTTAACTGGCCTTACACCCTCTACCAGGCTTATTACTTGATTGGTGATGAGGAAAATGCCAAGGCATTAGAGGGTCTGATTAAATAAAGATTTTTATAATTAAAATTTGAGGAGCCGGCTTCAATGTCGGCTCCATTTTTGACTGAATGAAAAAGCTACACGCATTAGCCTTACTTTTTTTGATCATCCTTACGCCTTGTTGTTACGCACAGAAGAAAGAGATCTCACAAGCGCAAACCATCGTAAAGAGCGGTAAGAATCTTGCTCAGGCAGAGCAACAGATGAGGAAGTTGCTGAAGGACAGTGTAAACCAGAAAAACATTAAAATATGGATTATACTGACTGAGGCAGTGCGTGGTCAATATCTTGCAGGCAATGAGAGAATGTATCTCCGCCAGCAACAAGACACTGCTGCTTTATTTAAGTTAGCCTTGAAAATGTTTGGTGACTATCAGTCGCTTGACAGTGTAGATGCGCTTCCCGATAAAAAAGGACGTGTGCATTTGAAGTATCGTAATAGTAATTCTGCCTTTCTTAATATATATCGTCCTAACCTTTACAATGGTGGTGTGTATTTTCTTCGTAAGCAGAATTACAAAGAAGCATTTTCCATGATAGATGCCTTCCTTGACTGTCAGCGCCAGCCCCTTTTTGAGTATTATCATTATGAACGTGACACGCTCAATCGAACAGCTGCTTTCTGGACAGTTCTTTGCGGTTATCAGACAGGTGATCATGAGATGGCACTCAAATATAAGGATCTGGCTTTGCAAGATACTCTTCATCTGGAAAGTTGCTTTCAATATCTGGCCGAAATCTATAAACAGCAAGGTGATAAGCAAAATTATGAATGGTCATTGGTAAAAGGCTTTGAATGTAATCCAAGTTCATCGTATTTCTTCCCGAGACTGATTGATTATTATAACACATCGAATCAGACGGAAAGGGCTATGACAATTGTCAATGAAGCCCTGCAGACTAATGATTCTTCTGAATTGTTTCTTTTTGCCAAAAGTAATCTGTTGCTTAATCAAGGAGACTACGACGAATGTATCGCTATTTGTGATACACTGATTTCCCGTAATGACACTCTGGCTGATGCTTATTATAATGCTGGTGTCGCATATGTTAATAAAGCATTCTTGTTGGAAAAAGGAAAAGTCGATGTAAAGCAGAGGAGAGAAATACGTCAGCTATATCAGAAAGCGCTGCCTTATATGGAGCGTTATCGTGCATTGGCACCTCAGGAAAAAGACAAATGGGCAGCAGCACTCTACAATATTTATCTCAAACTCAATATGGGTAAACAGTTTGAGGAAATAGATCAGATGCTCCGTTAATTACCTTCTATATTTGCATAGCCGACTAATCGGTCGGTTCTTTCTCCCGTACCTTTATAATATATAAGGGCCTGATAGGAGTTTTCTGTCTGGTAGAAATCGCCCTCTGTCGGCATTGTCGTGATTTCTCCTCTGGGAGTCATCATCAAATACTGGAAGTTATAATAACCTTGCTTCAGTTTTATGGCTGCTTCATAGCATTGCGTTTCTGTGTTGTATTCCATTTTGTATTCTGGAAGAAATCTGTCATTGGTCCATTCACCATTGACGTAGACATCACCGTTGACAACATGGGGACTCTTTAGTTGGAAGTGGACCCAGGCATAATCGCAAGTGCTTTCTATTTCGTAATTATCGCTATTCCGGATGATGAAAGCACCATTAGCATCCTCGTCATAGATATAATGTAGCCGCGGCTCACAAATAAAGGGGAATACATGATACATTTCGCCATCCCATCTGATATAATCGATACCCATAGTGGGGTGGGTGAGGTCGAGCATCTCGAATTTATGATATTCATTACCGGCGGTGAAAATGTAATCACGGCAGTGTTGCCAGCGCAGTCCGTCGCTCATAACGAATTGTGGCTTGGCATTCACACGGGCATTGTCCCACCTTCTGTTTTGCATCACCACGGTTTTGATTTGTTCCGTTGGGTTAGTCACTTTCAGATTTCCGTAGGATAGTTCCATTTCAATCTGTTGGTGACGGTTATTGATATCTATATCGGTATTCGTAGTACAACCGAGTGATATTCCCATTTGAGGTTCCAGAATCATGAAACACACTTTTAACACAGGTGTTTCATCATTGTTCTCGTCCATAACGGTTAATTGGTAGTTACCGCTCATTTTGAGTTGGCAGCGGTCGTTTGGTATGGTGAGCGAGTAATGGGTGTAGAGTTGATAGGTGTTAAAAGACTCTATGTAGTCATCGATAGTATTTCCATCTGCAAAACCTGACAGATAGTCGCTTGTAAAGAGTTCTTCCGAGGGCGTCCAGTCGGCTTCACAATGTTCAATTTTATAAGTATAGCGAGTGTATTCATGAGTGAAATCATCGAAGTCGATATGGATGACACCACCTAATTCCGTAATGGGCAGATCCATCCAATTGTTGTCTGCCATCACTTTAACGGAAGCAATGCGTGGGCTCAGGATTTCATGTCGTTGTGCAACGCAATTCATCGTGAACAGCAAAAACAACAATATCGAAAGGTATTTTTTCATTATTCTTTTGAATGATAACGAATTATCAAAAAAAATATTGTAACTTTGTCGCCGCAATGAAAGAAATAAGAATAAAGGATGCACGGTTGCAACAGGCAGCTTCTGAGGGTATGGATGCCTTCGTTGAAGTCTTTGTGAATGCAATCAATGAGGCCATAGATGGACAGTTGACGACAGAAACCATGTCGGAATTAAATAGCGACCAGATTACGTTGCTTGCTTATTCTATACTTCGAGATGAAGTTATGGATGGTGGTTTCGTGCAACTTATCCATAATGGCTACGGACCTTTTATTTTCAAAAATCCGTTTGCCAAGGCTATCAAACAATGGGGACTTCGCGCTCTCTCGAAGCTTATCTATAATGCTCATTCCTTGTATGTCAGATACGGAGCTGAAATAGAGAAAGAATGCTCAGACGAAGAGTTTATGGCACTTTTTGAGCAATATGAGGAGTTTGATGAGATGGATGATGCCTTTGTGGAAAACGAGGAGGACTGGACTAACATGGTGGCAGTCTATATAGACGACCATATTGAAAATTTTGCTGTAATAGAACTATGAACAAGGCTGAATTAGAACTGAGAAAGAAGAGTCCTGTACAGATTAAGAACAAGAAGGCTTCGTTTGAATACTTCTTTGTGGATACCTATACAGCAGGCATTGTTCTTACCGGAACTGAGATTAAGAGTATTCGTCTGGGAAAAGCCTCCTTGGTTGATACTTATTGCACTATTCACAATGGTGAGATCTGGGTAAAGGGTATGAGCATTTCACCTTATAGTTATGGCTCTTATAATAATCATGCGATGAAGCGTGATCGTAAGTTGTTACTCAACAAACGTGAAATTCATCATTTGGCAGAAGATACCAAACAGCCTGGCTATACCATTGTGCCTACACTCTTATTTATTGACGCAAATGGACGTGCTAAGGTTGATATTGCTCTCTGCCGTGGTAAAAAGCAATATGATAAACGGCAGACTTTAAAGGAGAAAGAGGATAGGAGAGAGATGGACCGGGCCTTCAAAAGATATTAAGGAAATAGGTTTTAGGGATAAAAAGAAAACTCAAGGATAATGACATTACAGGATATTATTAAAGAACGAATTGTCATCCTCGATGGCGCGATGGGTACGGAAATTCAAGGATTCCGTTTGGGAGAACGTGATTTCCGTGGAGAGCGTTTTCGTGAGGTGAGTGGGATGATGTCAGGTAATAATGATATGCTTAATCTGACTCGTCCTGGTGTTATCCGTGAAATCCATCGTCGTTATCTGGAAGCTGGAGCGGATTTAATCACAACCAATACTTTTAGCAGTCAGCGGATTAGTCAGGCCGATTATCATCTGGAGGACTATGCCTACGAGATGGCATTTGAAGGTGCAAGAATTGCCCGTTCAATGGCTGATGAATTCTCTACGGAAGAACAACCAAGGTTTGTATGTGGTTCTGTGGGACCTACGAATAAGACATGTTCGATGAGTAGTGACGTAAGCAATCCTGCTGCCCGTGACTTAACTTATGATCAGCTCTACCAGGCCTATCACGAACAGATCGAGGCAATGATGGAAGGTGGGATTGATATTTTGCTAATAGAAACCATTTTCGATACGCTGAATGCTAAAGTGGCTATTGATGCCGCTGAATCTGTGATGGCAGCAAAAGGCAAGAAAATTCCTGTAATGCTAAGTGTTACCGTTAGTGATTTGGCAGGAAGAACGCTTAGTGGCCAGACCTTGCAGGCTTTTTTAGCAAGCATATCCTCATATGACATTTTTAGTGTAGGACTTAATTGCTCGTTTGGTGCAGCTCAGATGAAACCGTTCTTGAAAGAGCTTGCCCAACATGCACCTTATTATATTAGTGCTTATCCAAATGCAGGGCTCCCTAATGAACTTGGCCAATATGATGAGTCTGCGGAGAGCATGTCACCGCAAGTACAAGAATTTATTGATGAACGGCTTGTAAACATTCTCGGAGGATGTTGCGGCACGACGGCTGAGTTTATCTGCCGTTATGTTGAAATGGCAAAAGGAAAGCCTGTTCATCAACCCATTCCAAAGCCTGAATATCTGCTGCTGAGTGGCTTGGAACCGCTTAGTGTAACGACAGAGGCACGTTTCATCAATGTAGGTGAGCGCTGCAATGTAGCAGGTTCCAGAAAATTTCTCCGACTGATTAAGGAAAAACAATATGAGGAGGCTATGACCATTGCTCGCAAACAAGTGGAGGATGGCGCACTCGTCATAGACATCAACATGGATGACGGACTATTGGATGCCAAGGCTGAGATGGTTCATTTCCTGAATATGATTGCTGCAGAACCCGAGATAGCTCGCGTTCCTGTAATGCTCGATTCATCTCAGTGGGATGTCATTGTAGCAGGATTAAAATGTGTTCAGGGAAAATGCATAGTCAATAGTATCTCATTGAAAGAAGGCGAAGATGTTTTCATTCGTCATGCTGAAGACGTGAAACGCTATGGTGCTGCTGTGGTGGTGATGTGTTTTGATGAAAAAGGACAAGCAACCAGTTATGAACGGAGGATAGAAATCGCTGAGCGTTCCTATAAAATTCTGACTGAAAAGGTCGGAATGAATCCACTTGATATCATTTTTGATCCTAACGTGTTAGCCATCGCAACAGGTATGGAAGAGCATGATAATTATGCTGTGGATTTCATCAAAGCAACGGGTTGGATTAGAAGAAATCTGCCAGGAGCACATGTGAGTGGTGGCGTGAGTAATTTGAGTTTTTCCCTCCGTGGTAATAATTACATTAGGGAGGCTATGCATGCTGTTTTTCTTTATCATGCTATCCAACAGGGCATGGACTTCGGAATTGTGAATCCTGCCACGAAGGTGACTTATAATGATATTCCTTCTGATCAGTTGGAGATTATTGAAGATGTGGTGTTGAATCGGCGGCAGGAAGCCTCAGAGGCTCTTATTGAATTAGCCAACCAGATAAAAGCCGAGGCAGAAGCTAAAAAATCGATTGCTGTTCAGGAAAATGAAACTTTAAAGAATGAGTCTTCTGATAATCGTTCTGCCATTCCTGTTGAAGAGCGTCTCTCTCAGGCACTTATCAAAGGCGTTGGTGACCACTTAGATGAAGACCTTCATGAAGCTCTCCAGAAATATCCACATGCAGTAAACATAATTGAAGGTCCCCTTATGTCGGGCATGAACACCGTAGGAAAGCTTTTTGGAGAAGGGAAGATGTTCTTGCCACAGGTCGTGAAGACTGCCCGCACTATGAAACAGGCAGTTACTATCTTACAACCGTATATGGAGGCTGATAAGAAAGAAGGTTCAGCTCGCAAAGCAGGTAAGATTTTATTAGCTACGGTGAAAGGCGATGTGCATGATATTGGAAAGAACATCGTATCGGTGGTGATGGCTTGTAATAACTTTGAAGTAATAGATATGGGCGTAATGGTCCCGGCAGAACAGATAGTCAGGAAGGCCCAAGAAGAAAACGTAGATTTGATAGGTCTGAGTGGACTGATTACTCCGTCGCTTGAAGAAATGGTCAATGTGGCTAACGAACTGAAACGGGCAGGCCTTCATATTCCTATTATGATAGGTGGTGCAACAACAAGTCAGCTTCATGTGGCATTAAAAATCGCACCAGTTTATGGAGGTCCTGTGGTGTGGATGAAGGATGCTTCTCAAAATGCACTCGTGGCAGCAAAACTGATGAATGAAAAGGAGGAGAAGCAATTGGCTCGTGAACTCAATGACCAATATGAGCAGATGCGTGTGGAGTATAATGAGGAGCAAGAGAAACTGCTCACGCTCGACGAAGCGAGAAAGAATAAACTTGATTTGTTTAATGAATGATACATACTATTATTTTTGACTTTGGTGGAGTGATTGTAACCATCAATCACCAGGAAGCCCTTAAACGCTTTAAGGCTTTAGGATTACCTGATGCTGAGAAATGGCTTGATCCCTATACTCAGAGTGGTATTTTCGGCAAGTTAGAACAAGGTGAGATTTCTGCAGAGGATTTCCGTCGTGAACTGTCAAAGCTCTGTAACCGTGAATTGACTTACGATGAATGCAAATATGCCTGGCTTGGTTATCGTGAAGAGGTTCCCAAACGTAATCTGGACGTTTTGAAAAAATTGCGTGAGGAAGGATACCGCCTAATATTGCTTTCCAATACCAATCCATATATGATGTCGTGGGCAGAAAGCAAGGATTTTGATGGAGCAGGAAATAGCATCCATGATTACTTTGATGCTACTTATCTGAGTTTTCAACTCGGTGTGATGAAACCTGACGAGTTGTTTTTCCGTAAAGTTCTTATGGCTGAGCAAGTGCCACCAGGTGAATGTCTTTTCCTAGATGATGGTCCTCGCAATGTGGCTTCTGCCAGTCAGATAGGGATTCGCACATTCCTGACTGACAATGGAGCCGATTGGACAAAGGATATTTATGATTATCTGAAATAATTGCACGTTTCTCATATTTTATTTATAATTTTGCACACAAAAGAATAAACTAAATAGAATAAAGTGTCAAATAAAAGAAAAAGATGGCATTGCCTTCCGGGACAACCGTTGACGGAACTCGATAAAAAGGTAATGTATTGGGAAAACAAGGGTAAGGAGGTTCCCACCCGTGATCTCATTCTCAATGAGGAGCAAATTGAGGGCATACGTCGGGCAGGTGTAGTTAATACAGGTGTGCTTGATGAGGTGGCCAAACAGATTCATGTGGGTATGAATACCCAGGAAATTGATGACATCTGTATGGCTTATTGTGAAGCTCATGGAGCTATACCCGCCTGTCTGAACTATGAGGGATTCCCCAAGAGCGTGTGTACCAGCATCAACGAGGTGGTTTGTCACGGTATTCCCAAGAAGGAGGATGTACTCGAAGAAGGTGATATTATCAATGTGGATTTCACTACAATTCTCGATGGTTATTTCGCAGATGCTTCACGTATGTTCATCATGGGTAAGACCACTCCAGAGAAGGAGCAGTTAGTACGTGTAGCCAAGGAATGTCTGGAGGTTGGTATGGAAGCCGCAAAGCCCTATTGTTTTGTGGGAGATATCGGTAATGCAATCCAAAAGCATGCGGACAAATATCATTATGGCGTAGTTCGTGACCTGTGTGGTCATGGTGTAGGCCTTAAATTCCATACGGAACCTGATGTTCTTCACTATGGCCGCAAGGGAACCGGAATGTTATTGGTTCCAGGTATGGTGTTTACTATCGAACCGATGATTAATATGGGATCGTGGAAAGTCTTCGTAGATGAAGAAGACCCGTATGGATGGGAAGTTATCTCTTGGGATGAAAAACCCAGTGCCCAGTGGGAGCATACTTTCGTGATGCGTGAACACGGCCTTGAGATATTGACCTATTAAGCGCTTGGTTAAGTGATAAAGTATAAATAATAAAATGGCTGCGCAGAAAGACATATATATATTAGGTATTGAGAGCAGTTGTGATGATACGTCGGCTGCCGTTCTGAAAAATGGCATTCTGCTGAGCAATGTGACGGCTTCACAGGCTGTTCATGAAGCTTATGGAGGTGTTGTCCCGGAATTGGCTTCGCGTGCACATCAGCAGAATGTGGTTCCAGTAGTTGACCAGGCTATTAAACGGGCTGGCATTGAAAAGGAACAACTTTCAGCTGTTGCTTTTACCCGAGGTCCCGGACTGATGGGTTCTTTGCTGGTGGGAGTCAGTTTTGCCAAAGGCTTTGCCCGTGCTTTGGGTATTCCCATGATAGATGTAAACCATTTGCAAGGGCATGTGATGGCCCATTTCATCAGGGAGGCAGAAGATGACCACACCCAACCGCCACTCCCGTTCCTTTGTCTGTTGGTGAGTGGAGGCAATTCCCAGATTGTGAAGGTGAATGCCTACAATGATATGGAAGTGCTTGGTCAGACCATCGACGATGCAGCCGGAGAGGCTATCGATAAATGTTCGAAGGTGATGGGATTAGGTTATCCTGGTGGCCCTATCATTGACAAATTAGCACGTCAGGGAAATCCAAAGGCCTTTAAATTTTCTGAGCCACATATTCCCGGACTTGATTATAGTTTCAGCGGTCTCAAGACATCCTTCCTTTATAATCTTCGGGATTGGGTGAAGGAAGACCCTGATTTTATAGAACATCATAAAGAGGACTTGGCTGCCTCATTGGAATTCACTATTGTGGATATTCTGATGAAGAAGTTGCGCCTGGCTGTTAAGCAAACTGGTATTAAGCATGTAGCCGTTGCAGGGGGAGTGAGTGCCAACAATGGTTTGCGTAATGCTTTTCATGACCATGCTAAACGCTATGGCTGGACCATCTATATCCCCAAGTTCAGTTACACCACCGATAATGCTGCCATGATTGGCATAGTAGGCTATTATAAATACCTTGACAAGGAATTCTGTGGTATTGAAAAGCCGGCTTTCTCGAAAGTCACATTCAAATAAATGATAACTAACTCTTAAAACCCAACAAGTATGGAATTTGAAAATAAGATAATCAGTAAGGAGATCAATACGCTTCTTTATGAAAAAGGAAAAACACTCGGTACGGCGGAAAGTTGTACGGGTGGTCATATTGCAGAGGCTATCGTTGCCTCTCCTGGCAGTTCAAACTATTTTAAAGGCTCCATTGTGAGTTATGTTGATGAAATCAAGGAGCGTTTGTTGGGTGTTGATCCTCAGTTGTTGGCTGAAAAAACAGCTGTCTGTGAAGAAGTTGCCATTGCTATGGTGAAAGGTGCCTGCAAGACATTGGGCACCGATTACGCCATTTCTGCAACTGGTTTTGCCGGACCTGGAGGTGGAACCCATGAAATACCTGTAGGTACAATTTGGTTGGCTTGTGGTACAGCCGAAGATGTGGTAACCCTCCATCTTTCGGAAGATGATGGACGCGATAAGAATATTTCCAATGCAGCTAATCAGGCATTGCAATTGTTCCTTAATTACCTCAAAGAACACCCGATTGAGTACTAAAATACAGGGTTTTCTCAAAAAAAACATTAATTTACAACTTTCTTTAAGCATTTATTTTGTTTATTCAAGAAAAGTTTGTAATTTTGCACCCTGTTTGGAATAAGTATCAATTAAGGACTCATAAAAAGTAGATAGAAATGTCTAAGATTTGTCAGATTACGGGAAAGAAAGCCCAGTTGGGCAACAATGTTTCTCACTCAAAGCATCGCACAAAGCGCAGCTTTGACGTTAACCTGTTCAGCAAGAAGTTCTATTATGTAGAAGAGCAGTGCTGGATCAGCCTGAAAATCAGTGCAGCAGGTTTGCGTCTTATTAATAAGGTAGGCCTTGATGCAGCCCTGAAACAGGCTGTGAAGAATGGCTATGTGGATTGGAAAGACATTAAAGTGATAGGAGAATAACAACCATGGCAAAAAAGGCTAAAGGTAATCGCGTTCAGGTCATTCTGGAATGCACCGAAATCAAGCAGAGTGGTTTGCCTGGTACTAGCCGTTATGTGACGACTAAGAACCGCAAGAACACTCCCGAGAGAATGGAACTTATGAAGTATAACCCCATCCTGAAGAAGATGACTCTTCACAAGGAGATTAAATAATCAGTTATTTAAGATATGGCAAAGAAAACCGTTGCTACCCTCCACGAAGGTTCAAAGGATGGTCGCGCTTATACAAAGGTTATCAAGATGGTGAAGAGCCCCAAGACTGGTGCTTACATCTTTGATGAGCAGATGGTTCCCAATGAAGAAGTAAAGGATTTCTTCAAGAACTAAAAAACAACGAATTCATCGTTAATTTTAAATAAGGCAGCACAATTTAAATGGTTGTGCTGCTTTTTTCGTGTTCCGATGAAACGGTACATTTTTGATGAAAAACGCAAAGAAATTTTGTTCTATCCGCTCATTTGCATTACCTTTACGTTGCTTCGCACCGTGAAATTAGGCTACATTCGGAAAAAAACAAGATTAAATCTTGCTTTTTTCGCTCATTTGCACTAATTTTAGATAAGTTACTCCATCTCGGCATAAAAAATGAACAAGTTTTGAAGATTTTGATAATCAATCAAAATCGTGTTCTGCTCTCGATTTTTCGTAACTTTACGTCGCTACGCTCCGTGAAGGTAGGCTGCATTCGGGAAAATTGCAAATAAATTTGCATTTTCCGCTCATTTGCATTACCTTTGCACAAAATATTGCAATATTATGGGATTATTTGGACTTTTCAATAAAAACAAAAAAGAAACACTCGATAAGGGTTTGGAGAAAACAAAACAGAGTGTTTTCGATAAACTGACACGAGCCGTTGCTGGTAAGTCAAAGGTTGATGATGATGTGCTTGATGATCTGGAGGAGGTATTGATTACCAGCGACGTTGGCGTTGATACAACTTTAAAGATTATTCATCGCATCGAAGAACGGGTATCTCGGGATAAATATGTAAGTACCAGTGAACTCAATGGTATTCTTCGCGATGAAATCGCCGGTCTTCTGGCAGAGAATGGCAATGAAGACCAGGCAGACTGGGACCTTCCCAATGACCATAAGCCTTATGTGATTCTGGTGGTTGGCGTGAATGGAGTAGGTAAGACGACCACGATTGGGAAACTTGCCTGGCAGTTTAAGCAGGCAGGTAAAAAAGTCTATCTTGGTGCTGCCGATACTTTCCGTGCTGCAGCCGTTGAGCAGATCTGTATCTGGGGTGAACGAGTCGGAGTTCCCGTGATAAAGCAACAGATGGGGAGTGATCCTGCTTCCGTAGCCTTTGACACCCTGAGTTCTGCCAAGGCTAATGGGGCTGACGTTGTATTGATTGATACCGCTGGACGTCTGCACAACAAGGTAGGCTTGATGAACGAGTTGAAGAAAATCAAGGATGTGATGAAGAAGGTGGTTCCAGAGGCTCCCGATGAAGTGTTATTGGTACTCGATGGTTCTACCGGCCAGAATGCCTTTGAGCAGGCCAAGCAGTTCTCTGCCGTTACGCAGATTACCTCTCTGGCCATTACAAAACTCGATGGAACCGCAAAAGGTGGCGTAGTCATCGGTATTTCCGACCAGTTGGGCGTTCCCGTAAAATACATCGGCTTGGGTGAAGGCATGGAAGATCTTCAGCTGTTCAACAAGCGCGAATTCGTGGATTCTTTATTTAAATAGACTTGAAGAAGAACCAGATAGATATTATTACGCTGGGATGCTCCAAGAATCTGGTGGACTCCGAGCGGCTGATGGGTCTGATGGAGCGTTACGGCTACCATTGTACCCATGACTCCGTGAGGCCCCAGGGTGAGATTGCGGTTATCAATACCTGCGGTTTCATCGCTGATGCCAAGGAGGAAAGCATCAATACCATCCTCGAATTTGTGCAGCGGAAGGAAGAAGGAAAACTTCGCAAACTGTTTGTGATGGGTTGTCTTTCAGAACGTTACAAGGCTGACCTTGAGGCTGAGATTCCCGGTGTGGATGGCTATTATGGCAAGTTTGACTATCCGCGTCTGCTGGAGGACTTGAAGAATGAAGAAAATGGCGGTTTCATCGCGTCTGAGACAGCTTCGGGTTGCATCAGCCGACATCTAACCACCCCCAAGCATTACGCCTATCTGAAGATAGCCGAAGGTTGCGACCGCCATTGTGCCTATTGTGCCATTCCGATTATTACCGGTCGTCACCAGAGCCGTCCGATGGAGGAGATCCTTGCGGAAGTAGAGCATCTCGTCTCACAGGGCGTGAAGGAGTTTCAGGTGATTGCCCAGGAACTGACCTATTATGGCGTTGACATCGATGGAAAGCAGCATATTGCAGAGTTGGTGGAGCGGATGGCCGACATCCCCGGTGTGAAATGGATTCGGCTCCATTATGCTTATCCCGCCCATTTCCCTTGGGATTTGCTGAAGGTGATGCGTGAGAAGCCCAATGTCTGCAACTATCTCGATATCGCCTTGCAGCACATCTCTGACCACATGCTCCAACGTATGCGTCGCCATGTGACAAAGGCAGAGACCTACGAACTGATAGAGCGTATTCGTCAGGAGGTTCCCGGAATCCATATCCGTACCACGCTGATGGTGGGATTTCCCGGTGAAACCGATGAAGATTTCGAGGAACTCATGGAATTCACCCGTTGGGCAAGGTTCGAGCGGATGGGTGCCTTTGCCTATTCCGAGGAAGATGGAACCTATAGCGGGGAGCATTATGAAGATGATGTTCCCGAAAGTGTCAAGCAGAAACGCCTTGACCGCTTGATGCAACTCCAGCAGGATATTTCCGCTGAGTTGGAGGCTCAGAAGATAGGGCAGACCTTGCAGGTGATTATCGACCGCAAGGAAGGCAACTGGTATATCGGGCGCACGGAGTTCTGTTCCCCTGAGGTTGATCCCGAGGTGCTGATACCTGCCGGTGAGAAGCGTCTGAGGACCGGACAGTTCTATCAGGTGAAGATTACAGATGCAGAAGAGTTTGACTTATATGGACAAGTGATATGAACAATAAACAATTCATTCAAGAACTGGCGCAGCGAACTGGGTATACTCAGGAAGATGTGCAAAAAATGGTGTTCACACTGACCGATGCTATGAATGAAAAGTTTCAGGAGGGCGACAATGTCGTGATGCAGAACTTCGGAACTTTCGAGGTGAAAAAGCGTCTGGAGCGTGTGATGATTAATCCGAGCACGGGACAGCGGATGCTTGTTCCCCCAAAACTTGTGTTGAATTTTAAGCCCGTGGCTTCAATTAAAGAAAAACTTAAGAAAGGAGAGGAAAATGGCTAAGATTCAAGACCTTGCTCTATATTTAAGCAAAAAGCATAAGATCCAGCAAAAAGAAGCAGAACGTTTCCTGACCGCGATGGTGGATGTTCTCAATGATGGCCTTCATTATGAGAAACTGGTGAAGGTGAAAGGACTGGGTACATTCAAGGTTATAGAGGTAAAAAACCGGGAAAGTGTCAATGTTAATACAGGAGAACGGATTCTGATAGAAGGCCGTCCCAAGATTACGTTTACGCCCGATGCCGTGATGAAGGACCTGGTCAACAAGCCCTTCGCCCAGTTCGAGACGGTGGTGCTCAACGAAGGAGTGACCTTCGACAACCTTCCTGAAGAGCCCGAAGTTGAACTGAAGGAAGAGCCGGAACCCCAGCCGGAAATAGAGCAGTTGATGGAGGAAACTCCTGCAGCTGAAACAGGTATGGGTGAGGTTGCAGCATTGGCAGATGTTTCTAATGTTGGTGATGAACTTCAATCCGGGAAAGAACCTGAAGAGGAAGAACCCATTCTGAAAGAAGAAGAGGATATCGAAGATCCCGTTGAATTACCGTCAGAAGAACCGGAAAACGTTGCCAAGGATGATTCTGAAGAACAATCAGATGTAAAGTCAGATGTAAAGTCAGATGAAAAATCCGATGAAGTGCATAGAGAAAGGTATTTTGTTGATGTGGTTGATGATTCTGTTAAGATGGAACGTCATCATACGAACTCCAAATCTTGGATATGGTGGTTGGTTGGTATGGCCGCTGTAGGTACTATCATGTATTTTGTCGGTTATCATTTCGGAAAGCAAGATATTGATGTAATGCAAGTCTCCCATGTTGTAGTGGAAGATTCTATTGCAGAAGAAAGTGCCCCGGCGAAGGTTGACAGCGCAGCCATTAAAGCAGAAGCGGAGAAAGCTGCCGCTGCGGCTAAAATGAAAGCTGATTCCATTGCTAAACAAGAGGCTTATGCCAAGGCCGAGGCTGCCAAGAAAGCCGCCTACGAGGCAGAAGTGAAGAAACAAAAGGAAGAAGCTGCGGCTGCAGCTGCTGTTGAAGCTAAAGCTTCCGATTCTAAAGATTTGGCAAATGCAAGGAATATCGTAAAGACCGGTGCTTACACGATTATTGGTACACAAGAATCTGTCATCGTAAAGAAAGGGCAGACGCTGGAAAAGATTTCCAAGGCGTATTTAGGCCCAGGCATGGAGGCATATGTAAAAGTACATAATGGCGTAACAGAAGCAAAAGAAGGTTCAAAACTGAAGATTCCGAAACTCCAAGTAAAGAAGAAACGCTAAAAACAAAAGTGCACCCGAGCCAAGGTGCACTTTTTTATTTAGGGAGTAGGAGAGGGTAACTTTACCACTCCGGCGTAACGGGTGTTATTCGCCCACGACGACTTCACCGCTGGCCTGAACAATTTCCTTTCCTTCCATGCTCTCTTTGTATTTCTCCCACTGTTCGGGCGTAACCCTCCGGCCAGCAATGCCGAATTCCGCTGAAGCAAGTAGGCGCGCGCCGTTTTCTTTTTTAATTGACCGAATCACAGTGGGCAATGCATAAACCAGTGTCTCGGAGATGGATGCACCTTCCTTCACGTGGCAGGTGGTTGTGAAGGTCACTTTGCCGCCTGAAGGCTGGTCTTTGAGCACGATGCGATAGACAAAGGGGTTTTTCAGGTCTTCATATCCGGGAATGCTTGCCTGCGCATCGATCATGTCCTTAATAGCCTTTAATTCAAAGTCGTCGAGCGAACCGCTGCCCTGTGTTTTCTCGTTGATGTCGATGGTCTTGGTGTTGCCATTGGCATCGACATACTTTAACTTGTACTCGAAGTAATTCAGCGCCTTAGGCTGTGCGATAAAGGTCAGGGTGACTTCGGCCTTGAAATGCTGCGGCTGGTCGGGAGTAGGCGTAGGCGTAGGCGTGGTGCCGTCGTCGTCCTTGCTGCAGGCGGTGAATACGGTTGCGATTGCGCCGCAAACGAGGATGGCGGCGAACATCCTAAAGAAATTCTTTTTCATTTTGTTTTATAAAAAGTTATTATAATGTATTATTGTCCAATTCGTTCAAAGTGCTGATAGTCCTTGCACGACCTCCAGTCGCCGGCCCACTCGAAGCTGGTCTCGGCGAATTGCTTGAAGCAGAGGTCGTCGTGGTCTATCTAGTTTTGTTTTTTTATGTTACTTGCATTTAATACCCTTGAACTGCCAGGTGGAGGAAGGCTCGATGAGGTCGAACTCCTTGGCTTCTTCGGGCAGAGCGGGGAAGATGAGGGCGAAGCGCAACTTCTGGTAGGGCCAGGGTATGAAAACCTTGGCAGGCGCCATCGTCATGTTTTGCACGCCAGCCAGCCCCAGCTTGCCGCCTTTGTTGCCTTTGATATAAGTATCACCCTTGATATAGACAGAAACGTTTGCTGAGTAAGCCTCAATCTCCATCTCGACACGTGTCTCGCTGTTGGAGCATGCCACACGCAATATTTTCACGCCGTTGGCATTCTTTTTGTTCACGAAGACAGGATTCTCTCGCATATAGCGGTAGGCGGAGTAGTCGGCAAGCTTCACCTCGGCGTTATGGAGGATGCTGGGACCGTCGTCTTCACGTCCTGCCTTGGTGTAAAGGCTGGTGATTTTCTGCGAGATGGCGCGCTGATCGGTGTAGCTGTACTTGCAGTTCAGTTTGGCGGCCTCCTCGTATTTTTGCAGGGCTTCCTCCCAGTCTTGTTTACCCTCGGCAGCCTTGGCCTCAGTCATGGCGTCCGTGAAGCTCTGCTCGAACTCCACTTTCTGGCGTGCCAGGATTTCCATCTCCTTTTTCCGTTCTGCCGACTCAATGGCGGCATTGGCCAAGCCAAAAACGCCGCGGAGGGCGTTCTGCGTGTCATAGTTGGACCACTGTGCACTGGCTGGTGCAGCCATTGCCAGGGCGGCGAACAATAACAGTACGTTTTTCTTCTTCATTGCTATTCTTTTAAATTGTTTCTTGTAAACTATTCGCAAATTTACTGCTTTTACGTAACATAAAACGAAAAACGCGCATAATTGTCTCCAACTTGTTGGGAAGAAGTGGATGTTTTGGGAAGAAAAGGCGATTTCTGGGGCGGCATCGGAATTATTATTGACCAAAACTCTCTGTTCTCGCATCATTTGTGTACCTTTGCAGACCTATTTAAAAAATATGGAGAATCAAGAACAACTCAACGTTGCTGCCGACACGGCAGATGCAAAGGAACTCAGATTTCGTGTGAACCATGTAGAGAGCGGCCTGCCCCGCTGGCTCATCGAGGCGGCCTTCGTCTGCCTCCTGCTGCAGGCAGCCAGCAACTGGACGCCATTGTTGCACTGGATGGAAGAGAATGCTCCACTGGCCTTGGCTTTCATCCAGACCTTCGGAGCACTGGTAATGTACATTGGACTGATGCGGGGCATGAGGTCGCTCTACCGTCCTATGACCGTGGCATGGTGGATTCTCATAGCACTCAACATTGCAGGCTTCCTGCCTTATGTTGTACCGGGACTTCTATACGCCTTTGGGCTTCCGTTGGCCGTGTCGCTGATGCTCATCTATCTTCCGCTGGGCATGGCCATTGCCATCTGCTATCGTGGCCGGCTTCGCTGGGTGGGCGTATGTATGGCGCTCTACATCCTCATCTCCAGCATCGTGCCTGTGCTGTCGTTCCTGATCTTCGGTCCCGAGTCTGGATTGGCCGACCTGCCGCTGGAAATTTCCACCGTCGGCATCATCGTCCTCTACGCTTGGGCCATGCGGCGAGTGTTGGTGAAGTGAAGACTCTTATTGATTTTTCAGTGTCTGCCTGAACTGCGAGGGCGTAAGGCCGAGTCCCGCCTTCATCACCTCCTGGAATGTGCGGCGCGTCAGAAATCCCGCTTCCTTCGCCACTGCCTCGATGGTCCATTCGGGGTTCTCACGCATCAGTTCGCAGGCTAGCAGGAACCGCTTCTCCGTCAGGTATTCGCCCAGGTTGGCATATTTCTCGTTGTTCTTGAACAACTGCCCGAGCCGCTTCTGCGTCAGCCCAAGAGCCTTTGCTGTGTCCTTCAGCGAGAGCGTCGGCGTGGTGTAGAGCCGCGTCTCATCCATGCGCATGTCTATCCAGTGCATCAGTTCCTCGTCGTTCATGTCCTGCGTTGCCTTGATCTGCTGGCAGTGTCCGCGTGTCTGCTGTCGCAGGTCAGCCACCTTGTCCTGTTGCCCTTTCAAGCGTTTATACAGTTCGTCCAGTTCCCGCTGCTGGCTGATAGTCTGCTCTTCCAGTTTCTCCAGCAGGTCGGTCTGAGTTTTGTTCTGAGTGAGCAGCGTGTGCTGGCTCTCTGCCAAATTCACATTGACGTCAATGATCTTGCTGGTCTGGGCATTCACAAACAGCATCGTGACAACAAAAGCTATCACGAACACGATGATGATGGCGACAATGAGAATCTGCATTCCGGTCATGCGAATATCCTTTTTGAGGTTCTGCAAAGTTACTTCTTATTCGCCTTAACGCCAAACTTCCATCGCGGAAATCGCAAATTATTTGGGAAAAATCCGTTGTTTTGGGAACAAACGGGCATAATTTCCAAGTTACGGCTAACGACTGTGTGCAGATGAACCTGATGGCGCAAGAACTGAACCGTCTGTAGTAAGAGCTTTGAAAACTAAAAAAAAACTTTTCATATGTGAAACCAAAAACTATCGAAGAACATGTGAACGGGGAATCGTTCCCTTGTTCACAAAAACGAATTTAGTGATGAAGTGATAAAGTGAAAAACGCTCTTTTCCCTTTAGATAAAGGGGTTCCCAAGCGTAGAGCTTGGGAACCTTTTTTATTTTTACGCAAGTGCCAGTGCAACAGCAGGCGCTAGTCCAGGTGAACAGGCTGAAGCTGTGAGGGCCGTAAGCAGCGCCGTGATAGCGGCGACAACGGCTTGCCCGATAGCCTGTATCCATTTCCATTTATTACTATTCATAACAATAAAGAGACCCACCCCGTCCCTCCCTGCATAGGGAGGGAGATTTGCAGCGGGCATTTTTTAGATTAAACAATTCAATTATCTAACACTCAATTATGGGAGACCGTAAGTCCTCCCTATGCAGGGAGGATTTAGGTGGGTCTCTTTAAGGCTCCGTAGGCTCTTCTGCAGCCTCTGCCTTTGCGGTGATTTCATCCCCGTTAGCGAGATCGGCGGTGTTCTTGAAGGTCAGACCTACGAGCATGGCCTTCACGTGCTTACGAGAGCCGCCATCCACCTTGGTCTCAGGCGTAAACATGACACGCGCACCCTTCAGATGCTCCGACATGGAGAAGTCGCCGATTTTCTCTACACCACGGGTTGAAATACCGATCTTGAAGGTTCCGAAGCCGTCGATCTTCACGCGCTGTGAGTTCTGGAGGGCATCGGTGATCACCTCCACCATCTCCGTCAGCACGGCCTTGGCATCAGATTTCTTGGCGGTGGAGTTTCGCTGAATGCGCTCTGCAATCCAGTCGAGGTCCACGGTACCGTTGTAAACAGGGCGAGCATACCACTTGTTGTAAGCTCCGGTCATTTTCTCATTGGTGTTCTTCACCATTTTGTACAGATGTGACATTTTTTTTAAAGTTTAATGTTTAATGTTTAATGGTTAAAGTTATTCCGGGAGGACGGGAGGACGAGGGGACGTGGGTGCGAGATATCTCTCTTTCGCTGATTTCTGCAGTAAACGCTGGGGACAGAACTATTCTCGTTCCTTCGCACCTTCGCTCTCACCTTCTCTCGCGAGCAAATAAAGTGCAAGGTGAACGCAGAGCCGAGCTCGCTCGAGCTATGCTGAGCCGCAGCCTTTATTCGCTCTTGCAACTTGTTTGCGAGAGCAAAGTTACGAAGAATCGGTGACGCAAATACCAGTTATGATACACTTAGGTGCACTTATGATACACTTATGATACAGTTACGTGCACTTACGTGCAATTAGATGCACTTATGAGGGCTGTCGGCTGCTTAAATGGCGTGGAGGCCTTGCAAGAATGCCAAAGAAGCGATGCAAGAATGACGGAGAGAAAATGCAAGGATGGCGCAGAGAAACTGCATACAAATAATTAAGAAAACGCTTCCGTTTCTTGCATATTAGCGGCAAGATATGTAATTTTGTAATGTATAAATATACATTATTCAACCATGAGCAACTACAAGGAACGCGGGCGCATGGAGTTGGCACAACTCTACTTCCCCCAACTCGGTGGGATAGCCGCATGGAAAAAATTACAGCACTGGATTAGCGTATGTCAGCCGCTCAAAGACGAACTCAGACAACTGGGCTACACGGGCCGCCAGCGCACGTTCACGCCCCGTCAGGTGAATCGCATTGTGCACTACCTGGGTGAGTTTTAGGAGACCCTCTAATCCCCCTTAGGAGGGGGGACTTCAAGGAACAAACACCCCTTTAACAAATTTTCACAGAGCCGATTTTGCGAAGGTGCAGAGTCGGCTCTTCTGATGAACCCCCTAAACGCTGGAAAGTCCATAGAGAAAGGGGATTTCAAAAAGGTCATATCATCACTTCATCACTTGTTCACCAAATTCAAAAAATGACGACTAGAATGGTATCTATATATTTATATATATATAAATATATAGATACAATATTTGTTAAAATTTTACGTGGAATCTGATGAAACTCTCTCCTACAAAACGAATTTAGTGAACAAGTGAACAAGTGAACATTTTGTTTTTGCGTTTTTCCCTTTATTTGCTACCACTCATCAAGAGTGTAGTTAATTTGACGACACTATCTTAAAATCTCCAATTTTTACACATTTCTTTTGGTTTATCAAAACTTCACCTCGCTCGTCGAGAAGTACGTGGGTGAACATCGTGGCTGCCATGTCGAAAGTGGAGAATGGCCGGCAGGCCAATATCAGGGACGTGGAAGAAGGCTATCATTTGGCATTCGAAATTATATAGATATTCATCCGTTCATTGGATAGTTTGTTTTTGCATATCATTCATTAGTTGCAGCCTGTCCGTGATGGATGGGCTGCAACGCCTTTATATAAAGGTAAAAGAGAGTTTTTCACTTTATCACTTTATCACTAAATTCGTTTTTGACATTGTGAATGGAGAACCCGTCACCTGTTCACAAGGGGCGGCTCTAAAGCGGGGTTCTATTTAATGGTACACAGAGGCACAGAGTCTTTGACTATAACGATGACGATGACGATGACTTTTTGGGTCGGGCTTCGCCCTCGAAATTGAATTTAAAATTTAAATAAATAATCGTTGGCGCTTCAGTCAATAATAATTTTAAAGATAATTTTTAAGATAATTTCGAGCGAAGCGACCAAGATAAACTCTCCGCGGGTTATCAACCACACCTGGCCCAATGCTGCTGCTTAACCACCCCTGGCCTGCATTCTCGCTTGCTTAACCACCCCTTCCCCTCCTTCGAAAGGAGGGGAGCTTGGAGGGGAGCTTGGAGGGGAGTTTGGGGGAGTTCAAGGGGAGTTTGGGAATCGTGGAGGAGAGTTTGGGGAGTGATTTGAAAGTCCCCCTCTTAAGGGGGATTTAGAGGGTCACTAACTCCCCTCCTTTTGAAGGAGGGGCCAGGGGTGGTTAAGCAAACTGCATTGATGGCTAGGGGTGGTTAAGCAAACTTCATTGAGGGGGAATCAAGCTCTCTTTCAATGCCGTGGAAGCATCGTAAAAATGGCAATGAAACACGGTCTCTTTGGCATTCTTACGTCGCTTCTATGGCATTCTTACAACGCTTAAAAATATTACAGGCGAGATGCGGATGGATTCGGTTGTAACTGGACATAACGGGAATTTCGTCAGAGCAAAGTTGTAGCTTTGCAATGCATTTAGAGATGCAAGAGCGAATAAAGGATGCGGCTCAGCATAGCTCGAACGAGCTCGGCTCTGCGTTCACCTTGCACTTTATTTGCTCTCGAGAGAAGGTGAGAGCGAAGGTGCGAAGGAACGAGAATAGTTCTGTCCCCAGCGTTTACTGCAGAAATCAGCGAAAGAGAGATATCTCGCACCCACGTCCCCTCGTCCTCCCGTCCTCACGGAATAACTTTAAACATTAAACATTAAACTTTAAAAAAAATGTCACATCTGTACAAAATGGTGAAGAACACCAATGAGAAAATGACCGGAGCTTACAACAAGTGGTATGCTCGTCCTGTTTACAACGGTACCGTGGACCTCGACTGGATTGCTGAGCGCATTCAGCGAAACTCCACCGCCAAGAAATCTGATGCCAAGGCCGTGCTGACGGAGATGGTGGAGGTGATTACCGATGCCCTCCAGAACTCCCAGCGCGTGAAGATCGACGGCTTCGGAACCTTCAAGATCGGTATTTCGACCCGTGGTGTGGAGAACATCGGCGACTTCTCCATGTCGGAGCATCTGAAGGGTGCACGTGTCATGTTTGCGCCTGAGACCAAAGTGGATGGCGGCTCTCGTAAGCACGTGAAGGCCATGCTCGTAGGTCTGACCTTCAAGAACACCGCTGACCTCGCTAACGGGGATGAAATCACCGCAAAGGCGGAGGCGGAGGCTTCTACGGAGCCTTAAGGCTCCTAGAAGGGGGGACGAGGGAGCGAAGGGACGAGGGGACAGAACACTCTTGCGGCCGATGGTAATCTCGCACCCTCGCTCTCACGCCCTCCCGACGTCCGAGGGGATGTTTTGAGCCCCTTGATAAGGGGCGGCTCTAAAGCGGGGATACTTTTACTGTACACAGAGACACAAAGACACAGAGGGTTTTTTCATAGCTGCTGCTTAACACCCCTTGAATTCTATCTTTTGGTCGGGCTTCGCCCTCGAAATTAAATTAAAAATTGTATTTAGAATTATTCCGGAGTAATTTTTTACGTAATTTTAAAAATAATTTCGAGCGAAGCGACCAAGATAAACTCTCCGCGGGTTATCAACCACCCCTGGCCCAATGCTGCTTGCTTAACCACCCCTGGCTTGAAGATTTTGTCCGCTTAAGGACAAAATCGCCTTCAAAAGGAGGGGAGTTTTGGGGGAGTTGGAAGGGGACGAAAGACGAAAAACGAAAGACGAAGGACGAAAGACGAAAAACGAAAGAAGTCATCGTCATCGTCATAGTCATAGTCAAAAATAACTCTGTGCCTCTGTGCCTCTACATTACGCCACAACGCCACACGCCAAAATAAGGTGGTTTCGGGGTGGATTTCTTTATTTTTATTAAAAGTGTGGGATTATGTGCGACGGATGAAAAAAAATGATTATCTTTGCAAAATAGTTAAACTGTCTATCTATTATAATTACTATACTTTATGTTAACAAATCAAGATCTACAACAAATTGCTCAGAAGGGTATCACTCCTGAGCAAATCGACGTACAACTCAAAGAGTTTGAAACAGGTTTCCCATTCCTTCGTCTGGAGGCTGCTGCCAGTATCGGTCACGGTATTGTGGCGCCCAATGAAGAAGAGCGGAAACAGTATATTGACGCGTGGAACGCCTACAAGGCAGAGGGACGCAAGATTGTGAAGTTCGTGCCTGCCTCGGGTGCTGCCAGCCGTATGTTCAAGGATATGTTTGCTTTCCTGAATGCCGACTATGACGTGCCTACAACTGATTTCGAGAAGAAATACTTCGACCGCATCGAAGATTTCGCTTTCTTCGGTGCTCTGGATGAGAAGTGCAAAGAACTGAACGGCAAGGGCGTAAAGGAACTGATGGCTGAGGGCAACTACAAGGCTGTGGTGGCTGCGATGCTCAACAAGGAAGGCCTGAACTACGGCCAGCTGCCGAAGGGTATGCTGCTCTTCCACAAGTATCCCGAAGGAGCCCGCACGCCCATGGAGGAACATCTGGTGGAAGGTGCGCTCTATGCAGCCTCAAACGGTGAGGCCAACGTGCACTTCACGGTAAGCCATGAGCACATCGAGTTCTTTGAGAACAAGGTGGCTGAGAAGAAGGACATGTTTGCCGAGAAGTATGGCATCAAGTATAACATCTCATTCTCTGAACAGAAGCCCAGCACGGACACCGTGGCTGCCAATCCCGACAACACGCCATTCCGCAATGAGGATGGTTCGCTGCTGTTCCGTCCCGGTGGTCATGGCGCTTTGATTCAGAATCTGAACGACATTGATGCCGACGTTATCTTTATCAAGAATATTGACAATGTGGTTCCCGATCGTCTGAAGCAGGATACGGTTGACTACAAGCAGATTATTGCCGGTGTGCTCGTGACCCTCCAGAAGCAGGCCTTTGAGTATCTGAAGGTGCTCAACAGCGGCGAATACAACCACGAGAAGCTGGAGGAAATCATCCGCTTCGTTCAGCGCGACCTCTGCTGCCGCAAGCCTGACATCAAGGACCTGGAGGATGCTGATCTCGTGATTTACCTGAAGGAGAAGCTGAACCGCCCGATGCGCGTCTGTGGTGTGGTGAAGAACGTGGGTGAGCCTGGTGGTGGCCCGTTCCTTACCTACAATCAGGATGGTACGGTTTCGCTGCAGATTCTGGAGAGCAGTCAGATTGACAAGTCGAACGAGGAATACATGAAGATGTTTACTGAGGGCACTCACTTCAATCCGGTTGACCTCGTGTGCGCCGTGAAGGACTATGAGGGCAAGCCTTTCGACCTTCCGAAATATGTTGACAAGACCACGGGTTTCATTTCTTCGAAGTCGAAGAATGGCAAGGAGCTGAAGGCGCTTGAATTGCCTGGCTTGTGGAATGGTGCCATGAGCAACTGGAACACGGTATTCGTGGAGGTTCCCCTGAGCACTTTCAATCCCGTGAAGACCGTTAACGACCTGCTCCGCGATCAGCATCAGTAATCATCAACGTTAACGTTAACCCTAACCCTAACCTTAACAATAACGAAGACGTTAAGTTGACGTTGACGCAAACAATAAACCCCTCAGGATTGCTCTTGAGGGGTTTTGTTATTTTGTACACAGAGACACGGAGTTTATGTTTTATTTCGCTTAGGACTAAAATTTATTCCTCTGTGTCTCCGTGTCTCCGTGTACTAAAACAAAATCCTATGACAGGAAGCCAAGGAGGGCACCGGCGGCAACGGCCGAGCCGATCACACCAGCCACATTCGGACCCATGGCGTGCATGAGCAGGAAGTTGTGGCGGTCGTACTCAAGGCCGAGGTTGTTGGAGATACGGGCGGCCATAGGAACGGCACTCACACCCGCATTACCAATCAGCGGATTGATCTTCTTGTCGCGGGGCAGGAAGACGTTCATCAGTTTCACGAAACATACACCACTCATGGTAGCCACGATGAAGGCACAGGCGCCGATGGCGAAGATGAAGATGGTGTTCATGGTCAGAAATTCTGAAGCCTGCGTGGAGCAGCCCACGGTCAGACCCAGCAGCATCACCACAATATCATTCAGAGCGCTGCCGGCAGTCTTTGCCAAACGCGTGGTCTTACCTGATTCTTTCAAAAGATTTCCGAAGAACAGCATTCCCAGCAGCGGCAGACCCGAAGGTACGATGAAGGTGGTGAGCAGCAAACCGATAATCGGGAAGAGAATGCGCTCCGTCTGGCTGACGTGGCGGGGAGCCTTCATCTTGATGACACGTTCTTTCTTGGTGGTCAGCAGACGCATGAGGAACGGCTGGATTACGGGCACGAGGGCCATGTAACTGTAGGCACAGACGGCAATGGCTCCCATCAAGTTGGGCGCGGTCTTCGAGGAAAGGAAGATGGCCGTAGGACCGTCAGCACCACCAATGATGGCAATACCTGCTGCCTGATTGGGTTCAAAGCCGATGGCCAGGGCAAACATGTAGGCGCCAAAGATACCAAACTGTGCGGCAGCGCCAATCAGTATCAGTTTGGGATTTGCAATCAGGGCCGAGAAGTCGGTCATGGCGCCAATGCCCAAGAAGACGAGTGGGGGATACCATCCTTGCCGCACACCCTGATAGAAGATGTTGAGCACGGAGTTGTCCTCATAAAGACCTATTTCAAGGCCGGCATCAGCACGGAAGGGAATATTGCCGAGGATGATGCCCAGTCCGATGGGCACGAGCAGCAGCGGCTCAAAGTCTTTCTTGATGGCGAGCCAGATGAAGAAAGCTCCAACGGCAATCATGATGAGATTGGGTATCGTGGCATTGGAGAAGCCCGTATACGTCAAAAACTCATTAAAATTGGATATGATGAATTCAGTAAACGACATTTTCTTTAATTACGATTTACGGTTTTATTTTTTTTGTACACAGAGGCACAGAGATACAGAGGTATTTTTGACTATGACGATGACCATGACGATGACTTCTTTCGTTTTTCGTTTTTCGTCTTTTAGACTTTGTGTCTTTGTTTCTCTGTGTACATTTTATTATCAGGTTTGAGCATTAACCGATTGTGACAAGCACGGTACCTTCCATGACGGTGTCGCCCAGCTTAACCATAACAGAGGTGACCGTTCCGTCGTTCTCTGCCTCGATGTTGTTCTGCATCTTCATGGCTTCCAGTACCACTACGGTTTCACCCGTGTGAACAGCCTGTCCGACAGTCACCTTGATGTCGGTGATGGTACCTGGCAGAGGTGCGGTGACTTTGGCTCCGACGCCTGGTGCGGCGGCAGGTGCTGCAGCAGGAGCAGGCGCAGCTGCAACGGGTGCTGCTGGTTTCACGGGCTTGGCAGCCTCCACCTTCTTCACCTTCGGAGCAGCCTTGATGGGCTGTTTCATTTCAACCTCGAATGGAATGCCATTCACACTTACCTTGGCAATGTTGCCTTCTACGTCTTCAATCTCTACCTCGTAGTCAACTCCCTGTACTTTATATTCGTATTTGTTCATGATTTATATTTTTGTTTTGTACACAGATACACAGAGATTCAGAGTTTTTTTCTCCTCGTTAGCGTTATCTTCCTTTTTATTTAATGTCTCTGTGTACTATTATTATTCTAAACTATTCTGCCATTATCAAATCCCTTTGTTCCACATGGTCTGACGCGGTTTGATGGTGATAATACCACTTTCCACATCGTGCACATCGTCCTGATATTGCTTCAGGGCCATAGCAATCACGGCCATGTAAATCTCACGGTCAATACCCTTTGACTGGATTCCGTCTTTCAGTACCACGTTTGTCTTATGAGCCACTTCAGCAGCTATCTCGGTGGTCTTGGCAACAGCCTTCACGGGTTGCACGGCGGCGGCAGCCTCGGCAGCCTTCTTCAGTTCGCGCTGGTGAACAATGATCATTCCGAAGATGCGGAAGAAGACATAGAGCAGAGCCAGACAGAAGAACACAATGCCCATGGAGAGAACCGTAATACCGAAGCCATGAGGGTCGTCGCGCTTCAGACGGGCAATCTTGCTCTCATTGATTTCGATGTAGTTTCCGGTACCTGGTGTAACGGCTTCTGCAGGCTTCACGTCCCATTGCAGGAATCCGTCCTTGATGCGGGCATACGACTTGTCGGCAGCCAAGGCAGGAACGCTCACGGAGTCGATGAGGTCGATACCGTTACCATCGTAGAGGGCAATCCAAAGCGGCTTGCCGGGAACAGATTTCGCATTGAGATGAAGGAATCCCTTTGCGGGGTTTGAGTTAATGAATAGAACGAGATGCTCCCGGGCCGACATGGTAGAGCGGTCGTCACCATTGGGAATGATGCTCATGAGCGCAATACGCTGGGGAGCACTCAATGATGGGTCGAGCACCTTGCGGTCGGTGGCAATATACATTCCCCTGATGTTGTAAGTGGAGAAAGATGTATTTACCAGTTCCACCCAAGGCAGATGCTGTCCGAATTCATCTTGCACGCTGGCCTTATTATCTGTGAGAACCTCATTGATCTTGATGTTTTTCGCTCCCTGCGCAAACATCATGGTTGAGATCCCCATTAAAAAGGCCGCCAAAAAGATTTTTTTCATTAGGCTTTGATTGTATTATATTGATTGTTGTTTATAATTCTCCGTGCCTCTGTGCACTATTTATACCCCGCAAAAGAAGAGCACGATGATTTGTGCTGTCAGGATTCGCAGGAACATCGATAGCGGATAAACCGTGGAATAGCCTACGGCAGGTGCCTCTTTCGAGCAGATGGAGTTGGCATACGCTAATGCTGGAGGATCGGTATAAGTACCGGCCAGCATACCCATGATGGTGAAATAGTTGAACTTGTATTTCAAACGGGCAATGGGGCCTACGATTAAAATGGGAACAACGGTAATGAGGAAACCTGTCAGGACAAACAGCAGTCCGTCGCCTTGAACAACCGTTTCCCAGAATCCGGCACCCGCCTTGATTCCCACACTTGCCAGGAAAAGTACGAGTCCTATCTCGCGAAGCATCATATTGGCCGAGGTAGTGGTATAGGTAACCAAGTGGATTTTATAGCCGTAACGTCCAATGAGAATGGCAATGATAAGCGGGCCGCCTGCAATACCAAGCTTCATGGGAACGGGCATTCCCGGAATGGCGATGGGCAGGGAACCAAAGATGATACCTATTATAATACCAATGAAGATGGTAGCGATGTTTGGAGCATCAAGCCGGCGGATGGAATTACCCATCATACTGGCCACATTATTTACAGCATCTTCAGGTCCGACGACCATCACGCGGTCACCTACCTGCAAAGGCAGAGTGGGGGAAGCGAAGATGTCCATGCCCTGACGGGTCACACGGGTTACATTCACACCATGCATACGTGAAAGGTGAAGCTGTCCGAGCGTCTTTCCGTTGATAGAGGGCTGGGTCACAATCACGCGCTTGCTCACCATCGGCTGGTCTTGCTCTTTCCAGTCCATATCGATTTCCGGTCCCAAGAAGGCCACGATGGCTTCAGCATCGGCTTCCGCACAAACCACGCGAACCTTGTCGCCAATGTGGAAAATAGTGTCGCGGTTTGGAATAGTCACGTGCCCGTCGTGCAGATAGCGGGAGCATACAAAGTCGCGGTTCAGGAATGCATGAACTTGCATCAGGGTCTTTCCTTCGAGGTAAGCATTCGTCACCTCAATGTGCATCTTGTGCGGTTTCACGGCTGCATTATCGCCTTCCAGACGAATGAGGTCTTCTTCCTCTTTTTCCAGACTCACCCGGCAGATATAGCGAACGGCTATCGTAGCCACAATAATGCCCACCACGCCTAACGGATAGGCACAGGCATAACCCGATGCAATCTGAGGAGCATTACGGCCGAAAACTGTGCTAAGGGCTTCGTTGGCAGCACCAAGACCCGGGGTGTTAGTCACGGCTCCATAGAGTGTACCCACCATCATCGGAAGGTTATTCGGATTGCTGGTGTCGAAGAAGATATAGTAGCACCCGAACATTACCAAAATGTTGAGCAGAATAGCGGAGGCTGCAAGGCCGTTGAGCTTAATACCCGAGGCTCCAAAGCTTTCGAAGAAACCGGGTCCTACCTGCAAACCGATCATGAAGACAAAGAGAACAAGACCGAAATCCTGGATGAATGTCAATATGTTGCCGGGAGCCGTGAATCCGATGTGACCGGCTACGATACCTGCAAAAAGTACAAAGGTAACGCCAAGTGAAATGCCTCCGATTCTAATCTTTCCGAGGAGCACGCCGACAGCTATAACAATGGAATAAAGAAGCACGATATGCGCTACTGAATCTGTTGCCTGAAATAATTCTATAAACCAATCCATAAATCGTCAATATACTAACGCCGAAAATCGTTGCAAAGTTACTCAATTTATTGCGCATAAAATAATTTTTGTGCAATTATTTTGTGTTTACATGAGAAGTTTTCGGATTTTTTGCGTTTAAAAATTTATTTTTCCCGATTTGTTTTTTTGTATTCAAAAAATATGCTATATTTGCACAATAATATTAAGCAAGGTATATCTTTTAAATAAACTTATTTAGTACAATCAACTTATGGCACAACAAAAAGAGAAACTCTTCACCGAGTTTCAGGCGCCAACCCGACAAGAATGGCTCGACAAGATTGAAGTCGACCTGAAGGGTGCGGATTTCCAGAAACGACTCGTGTGGAGAACCAATGAGGGCTTCAACCTGCAGCCCTTCTATCGCCGCGAAGACTTATTGACAATGAAAACACCCGACGCTCTGCCAGGCGAGTTCCCGTTTGTCCGCGGTAACAAAAAGAACGACAACGCCTGGTATGTTCGTCAGAACATTCTTGCTGATGAGGCTTCCGCTGCCAACGCAAAAGCTCTTGACATTCTGAACAAGGGCGTTGACTCCCTGGGATTCAAGATTCCAAGAGATCTCGTCAGCGCTGAGTTTATCGAGACTTTGCTGAAGGACATTCGCTGCGACATTGTGGAGGTGAACTTCAAGACTTGTCAGCGCTGTTCGCTTGAACTGGCTCAAATTCTCGCCGCTTATTTCGAGAAGCAGGGCTACGACAAGGAGAAGATCGTAGGCTCCATCAACTGGGACCCGATGAAGAAGATGGTCATGAAGGGCCGCGACGTGCAGCCTGTTTTGGCTCTGGCTCCCCAGCTTGTAGAAGCCATGAAGGAGTATCCTCATTTCCGTTGCATTTCGGTAAACTCCGTTGCGCTTAATAATGCAGGTGCTTACATCGTGCAGGAACTGGGTTACGCGCTGGCTTGGGGTAATGAATATCTCCAGCAGCTTGTGGACGCTGGTGTGGATGTTGACCTGGCTGCCAGCAGCATTAAGTTCAACATGGGCATTTCCGAGAATTACTTCATGGAACTGGCTAAGTTCCGTACAGCCCGTTTGCTTTGGGCAGAAATCGTGAAGCAGTACGAACCGAAGAGCGACGAGTCTTGCAAGATGTGCGTAAATGCCATTACATCAACCTATAACCAGACTTTGTTCGACTCTTATGTGAACCTGCTTCGTTCCCAGACAGAGACGATGAGTGCTGCCCTTGGTGGTGTTCACTCTATCGTGGTTACTCCGTTTAATGTGACGTATGAGGCCCCCAACGAGTTCTCAGAGCGTATCGCCCGCAACCAGCAGTTGCTTTGCAAAGAGGAGAGTCATTTCGACAAAGTGGTTGACCCAGGTGCTGGTTCTTACTTTATTGAGACACTTACCAATTCACTCGCAACTGAAGGTTGGAAGATTTTCCTGAAGGTTGAAGAGGAAGGCGGCTTCCTGGAGGCTGTGAAGAAAGGCACCATTCAGGACGACATCAACGCTACGAATGTGAAGCGTCATGGCGATGCTGCCAAGCGCAAGGAGTTCCTGCTGGGTACCAACCAGTTCCCGAACTTCACGGAAAAGAGTGAAGGCAAGCGCCCAGTGGCAAAGACTTGTCATTGTGGGGAAGCTCATCATGAGGCTGCTTTCAAGGCTATTGAGAGTTCCCGTCTGGCCGCAGATTATGAGAGTCTTCGTATCCACACCGAGGAAACCCGCGTTCCTACCGCATTCATGCTGACCATCGGTAACTTGGCTATGCGTCAGGCTCGCGCTCAGTTCTCTTGCAACTTCCTGGCAACAGCTGGTTGGAAGGTGATGGACAACCTTGGCTTCAAGACCGTGGAAGAAGGTGTTGACGCCGCTCTGAAGGCTGGTGCTGACGTAGTAGTGCTCTGCTCTTCTGATGATGAGTATGCTGAGTATGCTATTCCTGCTTTCAAGTATCTTGACGGCCGTGCCATGTTCGTGGTAGCTGGTGCTCCTGCCTGCATGGAAGACCTGAAAGCTGCTGGTATAGAGAACTTCATTCATGTGCGTTGCAACGTGCTTGAGACCATGAAGGAATATAATCAGAAACTTGGTATTTAAAATTGGAGGACTTGAATTATGCGTAAACAATTTAATAATGTAGATATATACGCTGGCATCAAGGCCCAAGACGGTGCCAAGTGGATTGAGGACAATAACATCGAATACAACTGGAAGACTCCAGAGCATATCGAGGTTCGTCCTGTTTATACGAAAGAAGATTTGGAAGGTATGGAACACCTCGACTTCACGGCTGGTATTCCTCCATATCTTCGTGGTCCTTATAGCATGATGTATCCTTTCCGTCCGTGGACCATCCGTCAGTATGCCGGATTCTCTACCGCTGAGGAATCAAATGCATTCTATCGCCGTAACCTGGCTTCTGGTCAGAAAGGTCTGTCTGTAGCATTCGACCTTCCTACACACCGTGGTTACGACCCCGATAACGCCCGTGTAGTGGGTGATGTGGGTAAGGCAGGTGTGAGTATCTGTAACGAAGAGAACATGAAGGTGCTCTTCTCGGGTATTCCATTGAACAAGATGTCGGTCTCGATGACCATGAACGGAGCCGTGCTGCCCATCCTGGCCTTCTATATCGTGGCCGGACTGGAGCAGGGCGCAAAGCTCGAGGAGATGGCCGGAACCATTCAGAACGATATTCTGAAGGAGTTCATGGTGCGTAACACCTATATCTATCCTCCCGCATTCTCCATGAAGATTATTGCTGATATCTTCGAATACACTTCGCAGAAAATGCCGAAGTTCAACTCGATTTCTATTTCGGGTTACCACATGCAGGAAGCTGGTGCTACGGCCGATATCGAGCTGGCTTACACCCTTGCCGACGGTATGGACTATCTGCGCACGGGTATCAACGCTGGTATTGATATTGATGCTTTCGCTCCTCGTCTTTCATTCTTCTGGGCTATTGGTATGAACCACTTTATGGAGATTGCCAAGATGCGTGCCGGTCGTCTGTTGTGGGCAAAGATTACCAAGAGCTTCGGTGCCAAGAACCCGAAGTCAATGGCTCTTCGTACACACTCTCAGACCTCAGGATGGTCACTCACGGAGCAAGACCCGTTCAACAATGTAGGCCGTACTTGTATTGAGGCTATGGCAGCTGTGCTGGGTCACACGCAGTCACTCCATACGAATGCTCTTGACGAGGCTATCGCTCTGCCTACCGACTTCTCTGCTCGTATTGCTCGTAACACGCAGATCTACATTCAGAATGAAACTAAGGTGTGCAAGCACATCGACCCATGGGCCGGTTCTTACTATGTGGAGACCCTGACGAATGAACTCGTTCACAAGGCATGGGAGCACATTCAGGAGATTGAGAAGCTCGGCGGTATGGCCAAGGCTATTGAGACCGGTATTCCTAAGATGCGTATCGAGGAAGCTGCTGCCCGTACTCAGGCTCGTATCGACTCAGGTGTTCAGACCATCGTAGGTACTAACAAGTATCGTCTTGATCATGAAGATCCTATCGATATTCTTGAGGTGGACAACACAGCCGTGCGCAAGCAGCAGGAGGAGAGTCTGGCACAAGTTCGTGGCAGTCGTGACGAAGCCGCCTGTCAGGAGGCTTTGAAGAAGATTACCGAGTGCGTACGCGACTTCAAGGAAGGCCGCAAGTCGGAGAACAACCTGCTGGATTTGGCCGTCAAGGCAGCCCAGTTGCGTTGTACTCTTGGTGAGATTAGTGATGCCTGCGAGGAAATCGTAGGCCGTTATAAGGCAGTAATCAGAACTATTTCAGGCGTGTATTCATCAGAAAGCAAGAACGACTCCGACTTTGAGAAAGCTTGTGAGTTGACAGAAGAGTTTGCCAAGAAGGAAGGTCGCCGTCCGCGTATCTTCGTTGCCAAGATGGGACAGGATGGTCACGACCGTGGCGCAAAGGTAGTGGCAACGGGTTATGCCGACTGTGGCTTCGATGTGGATATGGGACCTTTGTTCCAGACTCCGGAAGAGGCTGCTCGTGAGGCCGTGGAGAACGACGTTCACATTGTGGGTGCTTCTTCGCTGGCTGCAGGTCATAAGACGTTGATTCCTCAGCTTATTCAGGAACTCCACAAACTAGGCCGTGACGATATCATGGTCATTGCAGGTGGTGTGATTCCCGCTCAGGATTACGACTTCCTTTACAAGGCCGGCGTAGCTGCCATCTTCGGTCCTGGCACTTCAGTTGCCAAGGCAGCCTGCGAGATGATGAACCTCTTGCTTGAGAAGTAATCTTAGCTGAATCATCTGTTTTCACCCTTCGTTTATCTCATTTTCAGAGTAGGCGAAGGGTGATTTGTTTAAATGGCATTTTAACGTTGCTTCTATGGCATTTAAGCGACGTAAGAATGGCGTGGAAACAAGGCTTAAATGCCATTTAGACAAAGCCCTTTTCATTCTGGTAAATTGAATGGAGTTTCAGTAAATAAAAATAGGAGACAAACACCAATTGTTGTGTCCGTCTCCTATTAAATGTATTATCCGAAAGATTTATTTCTGTACGGGAATCTTATCCACGCGACGCTGATGACGACCGCCTTCGAAGGGAACCGTGAAGAACTTGTCCATGATGGCACGAGCCGTATTGTTGTCGATAAAACGACCTGGCATCACGAGCACATTCGCATCATTGTGCTGACGAATCAGCTGGCCAATCTCGGGATTCCAGCATACACCGGCGCGAACGCCTTGGTGCTTATTAAGCGTCATGGAGATGCCCTGACCACTGCCGCAGATGGCAATGCCGGGATAGACTTCACCGCTCTCGATACCCTCGGCCAAGGCATGGCCGTAGTCGGGATAGTCCACGGAGGCGTCGCTCCATGTGCCGTAATCCTTCACGGGATAGCCTTTCTCTTCAAGATATTGCAGTACGAACTGCTTCAAAGGAAAGCCTGCATGGTCGCAGGCTACTCCTACACATTTTACGTCCATTATGCTAAAAGCTTTTTAACCTGCTCATATACATTCTGGCCAGTATAGCCAAGCTTCTCATCAAGCACCTTGTAAGGAGCTGAGAAACCAAAGCTTTCGAGACCCCAAACACAACCGTCAGCGCCTACAAGACCTTCGAGCGTTACAGGCAGACCAGCGGTCATACCGAACTTCTTCTTGCCCGAAGGCAGAACGCTCTGCTGATACTCCTTCGACTGACTGCGGAAAAGACCCTCAGAAGGAACGCTTACCACGCGAACCTTAATGCCGTCGGCCTTCAGCAACTTGGCACCAGCCTCAAGGGTAGATACCTCAGAACCGCTGGCCAGCAAGATTACGTCGTAGTCCTCATCACTTCCGGCAACAACATATGCACCCTTAGCGGCCTGATTGTAGTCGTTGCCTTCGGGAAGCATCTCAATGTTCTGACGAGAGAAGATGAGTGCCGATGGGGTAGTGGTGTTCTCCATAGCCAGACGCCAGCAAACTGTTGTTTCCTCAGCATCAGCAGGACGAAGCACGAGCATAGAATTCTTGCCGCTGTGGTTCTTCAGTTTTTCCATCAGACGAATCTGAGCTTCCTGCTCAACTGGCTCGTGGGTAGGACCATCCTCACCAACGCGGAAAGCATCGTGAGTCCAGATGAACTTCACGGGGAGTTCCATCAAGGCTGCCATACGAACGGCAGGCTTCATATAGTCGGAGAATACAAAGAAGGTTCCGCAAGCAGGGATAACGCCTCCGTGGAGAGCCATACCGATGCAGCAGCAAGCCATGGTGAGCTCAGCTACACCTGCCTGGAAGAATGCACCGCTGAAGTCGCCCTTTGTGAAAGCGTGAGTCTTCTTCAGGAAGCCGTCAGTCTTATCTGAGTTCGACAGGTCAGCAGAAGCGCAGATCATATTGGGCACCTGCTCAGCGAGTACGCCGAGAACGGTAGCACTTGCACCACGGGTAGCGGCACCAGCCTTCTGTTCAACCTTGCTCCAGTCAACCTTGGGAGCCTCGCCCTTGAACCACTGCTCCATCTGAGCGGCCAGTTCGGGATTAGCCTTGGCCCATTCAGCCTTGGCAGCATAACGCTGGGCGCAGATTTCCTTCAGTTCAGCAGCTCGCTTTGCATACATATCCTGTACTTCGGGGAAGATCTGGAATGGATTCTCAGGATCAGCACCGAGGTTCTTCATGGTCTGCACGAAGTTGTCGCCACCGAGAGGAGCACCGTGTGTGGCGCAGTTAGCCTCATAGCTGGAGCCGTCGGCCTTGCGTGCACCCTTACCCATGATACATGCACCGATGATGAGCGATGGACGCTCTTTCTCAGCCTGTGCGTTCTTGATGGCAGCACGGATTTCGTCAACGTCGTTACCGTTGATCTTCTGTACGTACCATCCCCAAGACTCGTACTTCTTGGCGGTATCTTCGTCCATTACGTCCTCCACCTTCGTAGAGAGCTGGATAGCGTTGGCGTCGTAGAACATAATGAGGTTGCTGAGACCGAGAGTTCCGGCTATACGTCCGGCACCCTGGGAAATCTCTTCCTCCACGCCACCGTCGGAGATGTAGGCATAGATGTTCTGCCCCATCACCTCACCGAAGCGAGCCTTCAGGAAGTTGGCTGCGATGGCAGCACCCACGGCATAGGCATGTCCCTGTCCGAGAGGGCCGGAAGTGTTCTCGATGCCACGGAGCAGATTGTGCTCGGGATGGCCGTGTGTGGGAGAACCCCACTGGCGGAGTTGCTGGAGTTCCTCCAGACTATACTTGCCGATGAGGGCGAGCTGAGCATAGAGCATGGGAGCCATGTGACCGGGATCGAGGAAGAAACGGTCGCGTCCTTCCCAGTTGGGATTCTCGGGATCGTAAACGAGGAACTCGCTGTAGAGGGTGTTGATGAAGTCAGCACCACCCATAGCGCCACCGGGATGACCACTCTTAGCTTTTTCAACCATTGCGGCAGCAAGAATACGGATGTTGTCTGCTGCGCGGTTCATAATTTTGTTGTCGTTCATATCTTTATTTAATATTTAAAACTATTATCGATTTAGCAGGAATCTTCACGGTGAGAACACCTTTCTTTAGCTTTGCATCCTTGTATTCGGCAGGAGCCACCTTGTTGGGATTCTGGAAATCGTTATAGTCGGCAGCATTCTTTGAAGTAAGGATACGTCCGCTAACCGTCTTGGCCTTGAATCCGTCAATATTGACTTTTACGGTCTGGTCCTTGTCGAGACTGACGTTTGTCAGCGCGAATACGATGCTACCGTCTTGTGTCTTTGCAGCCGAAGCTGAAAGCATCGGGCAGGGACGATAACCTGCGTCCTGAGCGCCTTCCTTCTCCTTGAAGTAAGCCTTGCTTACTTGCATAATATCGGTCTCAAGGTCAACTGGGAGATAGGTGGCTTCCTGGAACGGAGTGTACATCTCGAACACGTGATAGGTCGGGGTAAGCACCATATGGCCCGTACCTTCTTGATCAGTGAGAATCATAGACTGGAGCACGTTCACCACCTGTGCGATATTAGCCATCTTCACGCGGTCAGTATATTTGTGGAAGACATTCAGCGAGAGTGCTGCCACGAAAGCGTCGCGCAAAGCGTTCTGCTGATAAAGATGTCCAGGAATAGTGCCAGGCTCTTCATCCCACCAGGTGCCCCACTCATCAACGAGCAGACCTACACGTCCCTCGGGGTCTTTTTCGTCCATGATAGCCTTGTGCTTCTTAATCACGTCTTCAATCTCCAGACATTTGCCCAGAGCCCAGTAGTACTGGTCGTTATCAAAGTTGATGGCAGAACCCTTCGAGCCATTCCAGCCTGTGCATGTGTAATAGTGAAGACTGATACCTTGCATTCTGTTGCCAATCTTTTCCATTAGCACTTTTGTCCAATTATAATCATAGTCGCTGGCACCTGATGCAATACGATAGAGGCGGTTCTTGCCCTGGTCGCGAAGATAAGTGTTGAATTTGCGGTACTCGTCAGAATAGTATTCTGGAGTCATGTTACCACCGCAGCCCCAAGCCTCGTTACCAATACCGAAGTATTTCACGTGCCAAGCCTTATCGCGACCGTTCTGGCGACGAAGACGAGCCATTGGCGTGTCACCGTCACTTGTCATGTATTCCACCCATTGGGCCATTTCCTTCACCGTGCCAGAACCAACGTTTCCGCTGATATAGGGTTCACAGCCCAGCATTTCGCAGAGATTCAGAAATTCATGGGTACCAAATGAGTTGTCTTCAATGGTTCCACCCCAGTTGTTGTTGCGGAGGGAAGGACGCTGGTCTTTCGGACCGATACCGTCCATCCAATGATAATCGTCGGCAAAGCAACCGCCAGGCCAACGAAGTACGGGAATTTTAAGGGCCTTCAGAGCTTCGAAAACATCCTTTCTGTAGCCGTTGATGTTAGGAATCTGAGATTTCTCACCTACCCATAGTCCACCATAGATACATGAACCGAGATGTTCAGAGAATTGTCCGTAGATCTCCTTGTTGATCTTTGCACCAGCCTGATCTGCATGGATAGTGGCCTTAGCCTGCTCAGCAGCCTGTGAGGGCAGCATGAAAGCGGCAATTGAAAATGTTATAATGAAAAACTTCTTCATGTGGTTGAAAGTTTTTTTATTTATAATACGGATAGATAGGGTATGTTCCCTATCTATCCAGACTATTTCTTTGCCTCAACGGCAGCCTGCTCAATAGCAAGACCGGCCTTGTAGTTCTCAATGTAAGCGTTGAAGCCAGCTACATCTTCTGCAGTAGGAGCAATCTCAACACCTGCATTACCGGCAAAGACATTCTCATCGAGCCAGTCAGCAAGATTCTGCTGTTTGGCGTTGTTTACAACGAAAGAAGCGAGCAAGGCAATACCCCAGGCACCACCTTCACCTGCTGTTTCCATCACAGAAATAGGAGAGTTAAGAGCGGCTGCAAGCATACGCTGGCCTACACCCTTTGTCTTGAAGTAACCTCCATGACCCGTGATACGGTCGACCTGCACGTTCTCTTCCTTAAGCAGAATGTCATTACCGAACTTCAAGGCACCGATAGCACCATAAAGTTGTGCGCGCATGAAATTAGCCAAAGAGAACTTGTCGTTGGCAGAGCGTACGAATAGAGGACGACCATCGGCCATTCCACATACGGGTTCTCCGGAAACATAGTTATAAGCCATCAAACCACCGCAGTCAGCATCGCCTTCAAGAGCAGCATTGAAAAGCTTGGTGTAAATGGCATTCATATCTACTGGGAAGCCCATCAGCTCCTGATATTCCTTGAATATGTTCACCCAGGCATTAATGTCGGAAGTACAGTTGTTGCAATGTACCATAGCCACGAGAGAACCGTCGGGAGTAGTCACGATATCAATAGGCTCATAAGGCTTGGAAAGGTCTTTCTCTAACACAATCATAGAGAAAGAACTGGTACCGGCAGAAACATTACCTGTACGCTGCTTCACGGCATTCGTGGCAACCATACCTGTACCGGCATCACCCTCAGGAGGACAGAAAGGAATACCAGCCTTCAGATGACCTGAAGGGTCGAGGCATTTCGCACCTTTTTCCGTGAGGCAACCTGCATTTTCACCAGCCACGAGCACCTTGGGGAAGATGTCCATCAGTTTCCAGGGATAGTTCTTCGGAGCAATCAGCGTGTTGAACTTTTCAACCATGGAGTCATTATAATCCTGAGTTTCCGGATCGATAGGCATCATACCAGAAGCATCGCCAACACCCAGAACCTTTTCACCAGTCAACTGCCAGTGAATGTAACCGGCTAATGTGGTCTGGAACTTGATGTCTTTTACATGCTCATTGTCTTCAAGAATGCACTCATAAAGATGAGAGATGCTCCAGCGAAGTGGAATGTTATAATTGAAGAGGCTGGAGAGTTCAGCAGCGGCCTTGCCTGTATTGGTGTTACGCCAAGTACGGAAGGGAACGAGAATCTCGTCCTTTTCGTTAAAGGCCATGTAACCGTGCATCATAGCAGAGATACCGATGGCAGCGAAGGTCTCTATCTCCACACCGAATTCCTTGAGGACATTGGCACGAAGATCTGCATAGCAGTCCTGCAAGCCATTCCAGATGGTATCGATGCTGTAAGTCCAAAGACCGTCGACCAACTGGTTCTCCCATGTATGGCTTCCCTGAGCGATGGGCTTGTTTTCCTCATCAATCACGACAGCCTTAATACGGGTAGAGCCAAACTCGATACCGAGAATGGCTTTACCCTGTTGTATGGTTTCTTTTGCGGTCATGTCTTACTTCAGAGCTTTGTTCAACATGTAGTAAACCTCGTTGTTACGGAGATCCTGCTTGAAGCCAGAAATTGTGGTGTTCTTGTTGATGCGGGCATATTCGAGGCCAAGCATTTCAGCAAAGTCTTCCCAGTACTCCTCATTGATGTCGTAAGAGAAAGCACTATGGTGAGTACCACCGGCAAGAATCCAGGCACCGGCGCCAATCTCGAATGTCGGCTGTGGAACCCAAAGAGCAGAAGCAACAGGCAGGTTAGGCATGGGCTTGGGCTCAATGCATTCAACCTCTTGAGTAATCAAGCGGAAACGGTTGCCAAGATCTACAACAGTAGCCTTGATACCACGACCAACCTTTGATGTAAATACAAGACGAGCGGTCTGCTGTTTGCGGATACCGATGCCGAGGAAGTGAACCTCAAGTTTTGGTTTGTCAACGGCAATCAATGGGCAAACCTCCAGCATGTGGCTCTGGAGACAAGAGCTGCGGTCGCCAGCGAAGTTGAGGGTGTAGTCCTCAAGGAAAGAGCAACCTGTAGGCAGACCTTGTGACATGAACCACAATGTACGATAGAGGCAAGCTGTCTTCCAGTCACCTTCCGCTCCGAAACCGATACCTTCGGCCATCAGACGCTGAGAAGCAAGACCAGGAATCTGGTCGAAGCCAACGAAGTTCGGATCGTCGATGTCTGCATCACCAAGGTCATCGAAATTGGTGGTGAAAGCAGTTGCACCTTCGTCCTTCAATACGCGACGGAGAGCAATTTCAGCCTTAGCTGCATTCTTTACTTTCTGCCAATATACTTCCTCACCACTCTCATCGATCTTGATGGTGTATTCCTTCTTGTATTCCTCAACGAGAGCACAAACCTCATCGTCGGTTACTTTCTTGAAGTAGTCCATCAATGAGCTGACAGGGTAGTAGTCTACGTGATAACCCAGACGCTGCTCGAACTCAACGCGGTCACCATCGGTAACAGCCACATTGTTCATGTTCATACCGAACATCAAACAACGAACTTCTCTGCTATCAGCAACGCCAGCAGCCACGCGAGCCCATACGGCGATCTTCTTCTGAGCCTCTTCACTCTTCCAGTAGCCGCAAACCACCTTGCGGGGAACACGCATACGGGTGCAGATATGACCGAACTCAATGTCACCATGAGCACTCTGGTTCAGGTTCATGAAGTCCATATCCATGGTTTCCCAAGGAATCTCGGCGTTATACTGAGTATGGAAGTGGAGCAGAGGCTTCTGCAAATCCTGCAGACCCTTAATCCACATCTTGGCTGGTGAGAAAGTATGCATCCAAGTAATGATACCGATACACTTCTCATCGTTATTGGCAGCCTTCATGACGGCCTCCACTTCTTTTGAACTGTTAGCTGTGCCTTTATAAACAACCTTAACGGGAATATTGCCACTGTTGTTCAATCCATCCACCATTTCCTTAGAGTGAGCGTCAACCTGTACGACTGCATCACCTCCATAGAGCAACTGAGCACCAGTTACCCACCAAATCTCGAAATTATCAAATGCTTTCATAATTGTTTGTTTTTTTATTAAATAGTTGTTTTCTTATTTCTTCTTTTGTCCGTAATAGGCATTGGGGCCGTGCTTACGGCTGAAATGCTTCTCAATGAGCAGCGGATTCATAGTCGTTTCCGGATTCACGCAGAAAGAAACAAAGGCCATCTTGGCCACCTGTTCGGTTACTACTGCATGATAAACAGCCTGATCTGCATCTTTACCCCATGAGAAAGGACCATGGTTCTTAACCAAAACGGCTGGCGTGTGAACAGGATTAATGTTATCGCGACGGAAACGGTCAACAATGACAACTCCTGTGTTTTTCTCATATTCAGGCATCTGGTCAGCGGTCATGTCGTCGGTGCAGGGAATGCAATCATGGAAATAGTCGGCATGTGTCGTTCCAATGTTGGGAATGTCCTTACCAGACTGAGCCCAGGCGGTGGCATAAGTAGAGTGGGTGTGAACCACACCACCAATCTCTGGGAATTCCTTATATAAAATAAGGTGTGTGGGAGTGTCGCTGGAAGGATTCAGGTCACCATCCACAACCTTACCTGTTTCCAGGTCAACGACAACCATGTCGGAAGCCTTCATCTTATCATATTCGACACCTGAGGGCTTAATCACTACCAATCCTTTTTCACGGTCAATGGCCGAAACATTTCCCCATGTGAAAATGACGAGGTTGTGCTTTACCAAGTCCAGATTGGCACGAAATACTTTCTCTTTTAGTTCTTCAAGCATATTGTTTTTAAATTAGATTTTATTTGTATTTAGAGTTTAAAGCTAGGATCTTCCGCATACATTCGCTTGTTAAAACGGTAGAGGGCTGCTCCTCGCTTACTTGTAAGTTTGTCTATGAGTTCAGTCTTCTCAATGAAGTCAATGCTCTTGATACGCTTGCGGAAGTTGCGCTTGTCAATTTCCTCACCTAATACAGCCTCATAGACGTGCTGTAATTGAGTCAGCGTAAACAAGTTAGGAAGTAGATTGAAACTGAGAGGTTCGGTGTTGATACGTCTGCGCAAGAGTGTTATGGCGCGTTTCACCATGTCACTATGGTCAGAATAGAGTTGTGGCATCTTGTCGAGTTCCACCCATTGCACTCCGTGTTCTTCCAGCAGATGATGGTCGTAGTCCTTCACGTTGATAAGGGCGCAGTAGGCTACGGAAATTACACGTTCACCCGGGTCACGGTCAACAGCACCAAAGGTGTGTACTTGTTTCATATAGAGATCTCTCAGTCCTGTGAGTTCGAAGAGCACACGGTGTGCAGCTTCGTCGACGCTTTCTTCTGCGCCGACGAACCCGCCATAGAGTGACCATTCACCACGTCCTGGATCCATTCTGCGTTTGCCTAACAAGAGTTTTAACTTACTGTCCTCAAAACCGAAGACAATAATGTCCACAGAAACAAACGCTTTTTGAACGCCAGAATAGAATTCAGTCATTGTGAAATGAATTAAGAATGATTACCAAAGAATTGCGTAAAGGAGGAACGTGATGGCTGCAATACCAATGGTTCCATAAGTATAGCCACGAGTTGTGGAGAACAAATTGAGGTTGATAGGCAGAGCCTTCACATCCTGCACCTTGTCTTTCGCATTGCTCCAAAGCCAGATGGCGTTACATCCTACGAGTACACCGAAGAAGATGAATGCCTGGAAGCCAATATCATTCAGATAATCGATGAAGTTGTTGTCGGGATCCTTCACGGCGTGAGTAGCACCGATACCTACAACAATGATTGCTACAACGATGAACAAAATGCCAAGACCACCGAGTACCTTTGCCCACAGCATCATCTTATTCTGATCTCTGTCGCTAGGCTGCTCCACGCTAACGAACTTCTTGTCAAGATAGCTAACGAGAATGAAGAAAGTAACGAGGATGATGAAGATGTAACCAGCACGGAACTGGAAGGCAACATCGGGGAAAGCTACCTTGAAGATCACACCCAGAGGAATGGTCAGAATAGCAGTCCAAACAGCTGCGGTAGAACTTGCGCGCTTCCAAAGGAGACCAAGACCAAACACGGTGATGATACCCGGATAAATGAAACCAGAATACTCCTGAATGTACTGGAAGGCCTGATCAAGACCACCGAGCAGAGGCTTCACGGCAACGAGGGCGATAATCAACGCTGAAACAGCAACGATACGACCTGTGTTCACCAACTCCTTATCCTTAGCATTCTTATTGATATACTTTTTATAAATATCCATCGTGAAGAGGGTAGAAGTAGAGTTGAACATAGAAGCCAAAGAAGAGATGATGGCAGCAGTAAGAGCAGCGAAACTCAGACCCTTGATACCTGTAGGAGTGAAGTTGCGGATCAGCCAAGGATAAGCATCGTCGGCCACGTTAATCTTACCTGCAAGGTTCATGTTGGCGAAAGTGTCAGGATTCTGCATGATGTAATAAGCGCAGATACCAGGAAGCACCACGATGAACGGAATCAAAATCTTCAGGAAACCAGCGAAAATCAGACCCTTCTTAGCTTCGTCAACATTCTTGGCTGCAAGACCCTTCTGAATAATATACTGGTTGAATCCCCAGTAACCCAAGTTGGTCAACCATACACCGCCAACCACGGCTGCAATACCGGGAACGTTAGCAAATGCAGATGCATTATGACTTTGCTGAATCACCAGGTGGAAGTGCACGTCCTGTGCATGGGCACCTGTGGTGAGGTCAGTATAAACACGTCCAAGAGCACCAAAAGCATCACTTCCAAAAATGGCTCCCATCTCATCGAGGGCTACATAAGCGGTGATCAAACCACCACCTACGAGGAAGGTCACCTGCATGACATCTGTCCATGCCACGGAAGCCAGACCACCGTAGATAGAATAGACACCAGCCACGACGAAAAGGCCGAGGATAATCAGCATGCGGATGCTTACTTCAAATCCGAAGATGCTAACGGCCAGGCCCTGAAGGCCCAGAATCTGCTCAATGGCCAGAGCACCGAGCCAGGCTACGGATGTGAGGTTTACAAATACATAGAGGAACAACCACAGGATGGAGAATGCCAGACCTACACCGTCGTTATAGCGCTCACGAAGGAACTGCGGGATGGTGAAAATCTTGCGGTCGAGCATTACGGGGAGCAGGAACTTACCGATGACCACAAGCGTAATGGCGGCCATCACCTCATAGGCTGCTATGGCAATACCATCGCGGAAACCAGTTCCCGACATACCGATGAATTGTTCTGCCGAAATGTTGGCAGCAATGAGAGAGGCACCGACGGCCCACCAGGTAAGTGTGTTACCGGCCAGGAAGTAATCGTTGGCACTCTTTTCCTTACCGTCCTTATTTCGGCTGAGGAAAAGACCAAGGCTGACAAGAAGAATCAGGTAACAAACAAGAATTACGAAATCAATGGTTTTAAAACCAGACGACGCTAAAGCTTCAGAAAAACTATTCATTTTAGATTTTAATAGATGGTGATAGATTTGTTATTTTACGACTCCAAACTTGAAGATACAATGTGAGTAATACTTCTGGCCAGGCTCCAGATAGGGTGAGGGCCAGTTCTTCTTGTTGGGAGAGTCAGGATATTTCTGAGTTTCCAGGCAGATACCGGCATGCTTCTGATAGACGATGCCTTTCTTTCCTTTGAGTGTGCCGTCAAGGAAGTTTCCTGAATATACCTGAATACCCGGTTCGTTGGTATAAACCTCAAGGCGAATACCGGTTGAAGGACAATAGAGGCTGGCTGCCAGCTGCTTGTCGTTACCCTTACCATTGCTATAAGAAGCCAGGCACCAGTTGTGGTCGAAACCATTAGCGTTCTTGATGGGCTTATAGTCGAAGTTGTTCACGTTCTTTCCAACAGGAGTAGGCTCCATGAAGTCCATGGGAGTGCCTTTCACCCAGGCTGTGTCGCCTGTAGTCATGTAGGTTTCGTCAGTCGGGGTGTAGATGTATGAATTTACATAAAGCATATGATCTTCAATGTTCTTATTTGGATCACCGCTCAGGTTGAAGTAGCTGTGGTTGGTCATGTTGATCACAGTCTTGGCATCTGTTGTTGCACTATAGCTGATGTCGATGCTATTATCGTCTTTCAGCTGATAGGTAACAACTGCGGTCACGTTGCCAGGGAAGTTGTTGTCGCCGTCAGGACTCTTCATGGTCAGCTGCAAAGTCTTTTCATCGGGTTGCTGAGCTTCATAAACCTGATACTGCCAGCCTGTAGGACCACCGTGGAGGCAATGGCCGAAATTGTTCTGGGGCAGCTGTATTTCCTTACCATCGATATTAATCTTACCATTCTTGATGCGGTTAGCATAACGGCCGATGGCAGCGCCAAAGTCAGAGGGAGAGTTTTCAATGTCGGCATACTGACGAATGTTATCAAAACCGAGAACCACATCCTGAAGATTATTATTATTGTCGGGAACCATAATGGAAACAATACGTCCGCCGAAGTTCGTGATGCATACTTCCATTCCATTGACATTCTTCAGCGTGTAGAGAGCTACGGGCTTGTCGTTTATCACAGTGTCGAACGCGGTAGGGTTAAGACCTGATGTAGTCAACTTAGGCTCATTTGAGCATGAGGAGAAAAGAATGGCTGCCATTCCTGCTCCTAAAAGAATACTTTTAAAACGCTTCATGTTGTTGATTGTTAGTAATAATTTTTAATTGGGTGTAAAATTACTACTTTTTTCGTTACGTTGTACTTTTAACAGCATGTTTTTAAGCATAAAAAATACATCTTGGTGTAATTTTGACACTTTTTAATTAAAAAGAAAGGAACAGAAGTTGATTTTCCGTTCCTCTTGATTAAAACTTGCGATGCTCACGCACCGTTTATCGTTGTTTGTTAGTCAGAAATTTTTCTGGAACCATCACCAATGACAACGTCGTACACCTTAGGCTCCTTGCCGTACTTGGCACGGTATTTCTCCTTGGCTGTCTTGATGAAATTGTCATAGAGTTCATCCTTCACGAGGTTAATTGTACAGCCTCCGAAGCCACCGCCCATAATACGGCTACCCGTAACGCCACATTCCTTTGCGATATCGTTCAGGAAATCAAGCTCTTCGCAGCTTACTTCGTAGTCCTTGGAAAGACCCTCATGTGTCTCATACATCTTCTTTCCAACTGTCTCGTAGTCACCCTTTTCAAGAGCATCGCAGACAGCCAGCACACGGTCTTTTTCACCAAGAACGAACTTAGCACGGATGTAGTCCTCATTTCCTACTTCTTCCTTCACTTCCTCCAGCTGTTCCCAAGTGCAGTCGCGCAAGGTTTCGAACTTTCCTTCGGGATGCTTGGCAGCAATGTGCTTCACAACATTTTCGCAGCTGTTGCGGCGGTCGTTGTAAGGAGAACCAGCCAATTCATGCTTAACGCAGGAATTCAGCAGCACGAGCTTATAGCCTTTGGGATCAAAGGGATAGTACTCAAACTCACGGCTACGGCAATCCAGGCGCATCAGCTTGCCTGCCTGTCCGAAGACGCTGGCAAACTGGTCCATGATTCCGCAATTAACACCGCAATAGTTATGCTCTGTGGCCTGACCGGCAAGAACAATGTCCCACTTAGAAACCTTGTTCTCTCCGAACAGGTCATTCAATCCGCAGGCGAAGCAGCTTTCCATAGCAGCTGATGAAGACATTCCAGCTCCGAGGGGAACATCACCGGCAAAAGCAATGTTATAACCCTTCACGGGAACACCCAGTTTCTGCATTTCACGGGAAATACCGTAAATGTAGCGTGCCCAGCTGGCACGGGGGCCTTTAGGGTCGCTCAACTTGAAGTCCACGCGGTCCTTCAAGTCGATGGCGTAAGCCATAATGGTATCTTCTGTTCCGTTGGGACGCATTTCGGCCATAATGCCGCAATCTACTGCTCCTGGGAACACAAAACCTCCGTTATAGTCGGTGTGCTCACCGATGAGGTTAATGCGTCCGGGAGAATGATAGATCTTACCTGTCTTACCATCAAAATGCTTGATAAATCTGCTTCTTACGAATTCAATATCCATAGTATGTCTTGTTTTAAACGTTAATACTCAATTTATTTCTGAACGCCAAATCTATAAATGGTCTTCTGGGTGTATTGCTCACCTGGATTCAGCACCACACTTGGGAAGTAGGGGCGGTTAGGAGAATCGGGGAAGTGCTGGCACTCAAAGCAGATGGCAGAACGGCGTGGGAAGGTGGCTCCATGCTGTCCTTTGTAACCCGTAGCCCAGTTATCGGAATAGACCTGCATTCCAGGTTCCGTGGTATAAACTTCAAGTGTGCGGCCGCTACCGGGCTCCACCAGTCGTGCTGCAAATGTCAGTTCGCCAACTTCGCGCTTGTTCAGCACAAAGCAGTGGTCATAACCGGCACCGTTCTTGATTTGCTCGTTGTCGGCGTCAATATCCTGACCTACGGCTTTCTGAGTACGGAAATCGAATGGAGTTCCGGCCACTTTAAGGATCTCGCCTGTAGGAATGGAAGTCTCGTCAATGGGGAGATAGAAATCAGCATTGATTTCCAGCAACTGGTCGTTGATGGCTGGTGTGGGGTCAGCAATACCCTGAATGGAGAAGAAGGCGTGATGCGTAAGGTTTACGATGGTCTTCTTATTGGTGGTTGCCTGATATTTGATAATCAGTTCGTTCTCGTCGGTAAATGTGTAGGCCACCCAAACGGTCACTTCGCCCGTGAAGTTTTCCTCCAGATAAGAACTTGTGTATTTCAGCACGATAGCATGGTCGCTCACCTGATTTGCATCCCAAACGCGTGCATGGAAACCAGTAGGACCTCCATGCAATGCATTAGGACCATTATTGATGGCGAGCTGATATTCTTTTCCGTTTAACTGAAACTTACCTTCCTTGATGCGGTTGCCAAAACGGCCGATAAGAGTAGAAAGATAAGGTTCTGGAGAATTAATAACTTCCTGTATGTTATCGTGACCCTGAATCACATTGGCTATGTTGCCGTCCTTGTCAGGAACCATGATGGCTACAATGGCACCACCATAATTTGTTACAGCCACTTCATAGCCTAAGCTATTTCTCAAAATAAATAAATCTGTATTTTTCCCGTTAATTGTTGTCTGAAAATCCTCTCTTTTCAGACCACAGAGGCTTGGTGTTTCTGTAGTGTTCATAATCTCAAAGTTTTTAGTTGTTAGAACTTCATAGGTGCAAAACTACCTAAAAATTTTGGGACGACCAAAAGAAACGCGTGTAAAATGTAAAATGAAAAGTTAAAAATTAAAAATTCAGTTTTTCTAATAAATCGGAAACAATATAGCTGCTGCCACCAACGAAGATGAAATCCTTTTCCGACGCATCCTGAAGGGCTTGGCGATAGGCAGATTCCACATTATTATATATAGTTCCTTCCAGCTGATGTTTTTTGCCTTGCCCGGCAACTTTTTCAGCTGGAATGGCCCGTTTGGTAGAGCCCTGTGTCCAATAATATACGGCATTCGTGGGGAGCATCTCCATCACGGTGTTAATGTCCTTGTCATCAACCATACCGAAGACGATACGCAATTGCTTGCAGGGCTGTTCCTTAATCTGCTGGCTGAGATATTGCCACCCACCCACATTGTGACCCGTGTCGCAGATCACCAGCGGGTTTTTCTGTAATGTCTGCCAGCGTCCCATCAGGCCAGTTGACTCACAGACATTCTCCAATCCCTTCAGAATGGCTTTTTCGGGAATCTGAAGGACTTCAGCAGCCTGTAGAATAGTGTGAAGATTTTTTTGCTGATAGTTTCCTTTCAGTTCGAAGTGGGGGAGAAGCTCCTTCACTTTAGCTGCTAATTCGTGGCTGCACAAAACCTCTTCCGCAAAATAGATCGGGGCGTGCTTCTCGGCAGCTTTCTGTTCGAACACAGGCTTGGTTTCGGGGGTAGTCTCACCAATAACCACTGGAACACCTTCCTTGATGATACCAGCCTTTTCTCCTGCAATCTTTGCCAAAGTGTCACCCAGAAATTGCGTGTGGTCGAAACTGATATTCGTGATGATAGAAAGCTCGGGAGTGATGATGTTGGTGCAATCCAGACGTCCGCCAAGACCTACCTCTACAACCGCCACATCAATCTTTTTTTCGGCAAAATATTTGAAAGCCAAGGCCGTGGTCAGTTCGAAGAAAGAAGGGGAGAGGGGTTCAAAGAAATCACGTTCATTCTTTACAAAATCAACAACGCGTTTCTTACTGATACACTTACCGTTAACACGGATTCGTTCACGGAAATCTACAAGGTGTGGAGAAGTGTAAAGACCCACTTTCAATCCCATGGCCTGAAGCATGGCTGCAAGGGTGTGTGAGCACGATCCCTTGCCGTTGGTTCCAGCCACATGAACCGTCTTGAAATGGCGGTGAGGATGACCGAAATGCGCGTCAAGGGCAAGCGTGTTGCTAAGTCCCTCCTTATAACCAGCTGTGCCAACCTTCTGAAAGCTTGGCACAACACTATAAAGATACGCTACGGTTTCCTTGTAGTTCATTCTGAATGATTAAGAGAAATAGTTGCGGAAGCGTTCGAAGATGCTCTTTCGCGTCTGACTGTCACCCTTGAAGTTGTCGCTTTTCTGCATCTTTTCGAGCATTTCCTTCTCATCGCGGCTGAGAGTCTTCGGCACATAGATGCTGATGTTCACCACAAGGTCACCCATGCCGTTGCCATAGCCTTTAACGGCAGGAAGTCCCTTGCCGCGCAAGCGAAGAGTCTTGCCGGGTTGTGTTCCGGGTTCTATCTTGATTTTCACCTTCTGACCGTCAATGGTGGGAATATCAACTTGTCCGCCAAGGGCAGCCGTTGGGAAATCGAGCAGCAGGTTATAAATCACGTCCTGACCGTCACGAACGAAGATGTCGCTCTTTTCCTCCTCAATATAGACCTGAATATTTCCGTTCACGCCATTGTGCTTTCCGGCATTACCCTTACCAGGCACATTGACGACCATACCCTCAGCTACACCGGCAGGAATATTGATTTCCACGACCTCTTCGCCCTTTACAACGCCTTCTCCGTGACATTCATGACACTTGTTCTTGATAATCGTACCTTCTCCTTGACAAGTGGGACAAGTGCTCTGGCTCTGCATGGTGCCAAAGAGGCTCTGCGTGGTTCTTATCACATAGCCCTGACCGTGACACGTAGGACAGGTCTCTGTGCCGCCTGCTCCTTCAGCTCCAGTACCATGACAATGTGAGCAAGTGACATCCTTGCGTACCTTGAAACGCTTCGTAGTACCCGTGGCAATCTCCTGAAGCGACAGACGGACCTTCAGGCGCAAATCACTTCCACGATGCTGCTGATGCTGAGCGCCACCTCCGAAGCCGCTAAAGCCGCTGAATCCACCGAAACCTCCGCCACGGCCACCGAAGACATCACCGAACATGGAAAAAATGTCGTCCATGGAGAAACCGCCGCTGCTGAATCCACCGAAACCACCCATCTTGGGACCATCAAAGCCAAACTGGTCGTAGCTTTCACGTTTCTTGGGATCATGAAGCACATCGTAAGCCTCTGCAGCCTCCTTGAATTTCTCTTCAGCTTCTTTCTGCTCCGCTTCTGATTTTCCCTGTTGACGGTCGGGGTGGTATTTGATGGCTATCTTGCGATAGGCCTTCTTGATTTCATCTTCCGAGGCTTTTTTGTCAACACCCAGAACCTCGTAATAATCACGCTTCTGCGCCATTTCAATTCTTAATTCTTAACTCTTAACTCTTAATTCTTAATTCTACTGTCCTACTGCCACTTTGGCGTAACGTATTACCTCGTCGTTCAGGGTGTAACCAGTCAGTACGCAATCGATGACCTTGCCTTTCTTGTCATCGCCCATTCCGGGAACCATAGCAATGGCCTCGTGCATATCCACGTTGAAATCCTGGTCTTTTGTGTCAATGGCCTTCACGCCCAGACCTTCCAAAGCCTTTATAAACTTCTGGTAGATGAGTTCCATACCCTTGCGGATTACCTCTGGATCGTCGGTCTTCTTGCCTTCAGCAATAGCACGTTCCATATCATCTATGACGGGCAATACGGCCAGCACCGTTTTTTTTGCACCATTGAGCAACAGGTCTGCCTTCTCTTTGATGGTGCGCTTGCGATAATTGTCAAACTCAGCAGCCTTGTAGAGCATCTGCTCCTTCAGTTTGGCAATCTCTTCCTGCGCAGCTTCAAGCGGATCTTTTTCCTCTGCCTCTGCAGGTTGCTCAGTTTCCTCTGCCTGAGTGTTTTCCCCGGCTTCTTCTGCCTTTTCTGTCTCAGCGGTTTCTGGGTCAGTTATTTTTTCTTCTGAGGTTTCAGCTTGCTGCTTAACCTCATCTTCACCTTCAATATTGATTTTCTTCTCGTTCATAATTTTTTTGCGTTTTTTGTTTCTGAACATTTTCATAACAAATTCCGTGCCAAAACTTTATCAATTATCATTTGTCATTTAGCAATGCGCTTACGAATACATCCTTGCCTTCTGCTCCTTGATTTGCTCATCATAGATGTAATCATCATAGGTCATCAGCTTATCGATGGTGCCTTTAGGCGTCAGTTCGATGATACGGTCAGCCACGGTATTGATGAACTCATGGTCGTGGGAGGCAAACAGGATGTTGCCCTTAAACTGAATCAGGTTGTTGTTGAATGCCTGAATGGATTCCAAATCGAGGTGGTTGGTAGGCGTGTCGAGAATCAGACAGTTGGCGTTCTTAAGCTGCATACGGGCAATCATACAACGCATTTTCTCACCTCCTGAAAGCACATTCACCTTCTTTTCCACTTCTTCCTGCTTGAAGAGCATGCGGCCGAGGAATCCCTTCATGACCACTTCATTGCCGGGGCCGTATTGGGAAAGCCAGTCCACAAGGTTCAGGTCGCTTTTGAAGAATTCGGTGTTGTCGAGTGGGAGATAGGCGGTTGTGATGGTCACACCCCACTTGAACGTACCTGCATCAGCTACACGGTTACCGTTGATAATCTCAAACAAAGCCGTCATGGCCTTCGGGTTATGGGAAAGGAACACCGTCTTCTGGCCTTTCTCGATATTGAACGAGACGTTATCAAAGAGTACAGTTCCGTCAGTATCCACGGCCTTCAGACCTTCCACCTCCAGAATCTGATTACCTGGTTCGCGCTCCATCTGGAAGATAATGCCAGGATATTTGCGGCTTGACGGGCGAATCTCTTCCACTGTCAGTTTGTCGAGCATCTTCTTGCGGGAAGTGGTCTGCTTTGATTTTGCCACATTGGCAGAGAAACGGCGGATAAACTCTTCCAGTTCCTTACGCTTTTCCTCAGCCTTCTGGCGCTGGTTCTGAGCCTGACGGAGGGCCAGCTGCGAACTCTCGTACCAGAACGAATAGTTACCGGCAAAGACAGTTACCTTTCCGAAGTCGATATCCACCGTCTGTGTGGAAACGGCATCGAGGAAGTGACGGTCGTGGGAAACCACCAGCACGGTCTGCTCCAAATTAGACAGATATTCTTCCAGCCACTGCACGGTGTCAAGGTCAAGGTCGTTGGTAGGCTCGTCGAGCAGCAGGTTGTCAGGATGGCCGAACAAAGCCTGTGCCAGCATGACACGTACCTTCTCATTGTTCGACAGTTCCGACATCATCTTATAGTGCTGTTCCTCCTTCACGCCCAGGTTCTGCAACAGCTGGGCAGCATCGCTCTCAGCGTTCCATCCGTCCATCTCGGCGAAGGCCATCTCCAGTTCGGCGGCCAGATTACCGTCCTCTTCGGTCATCTCAGGCTTGGCATAGAGGGCTTCGCGGTCCTTCATGTTCTTCCAGAGGGGCTGGTGACCCTGCATCACGGTGTCCATCACCGTGAACGCATCAAATTTGAAGTGGTCCTGACTCAAGACCGAGAGACGCTCACCAGGAGCCAGTTCTACCGTTCCCTTGTTGGGTTCCAGTTCACCGCTGATGGCTTTCAGGAGCGTGGATTTACCCGCACCATTGGCACCTATGATGCCATAGATGTTGCCATTGGTAAACTTGATGTTGACGTCTTTGTAAAGGATGCGTTTGCCAAACTGAATGGCGAGATTCGTAACTGTTATCATTTCGTGCTAATACCTTATTAAATGTTTTAGGGCTGCAAAGTTACGACTTTTTTCTGACTTGCCCAAAT
>Ga0256404_1000930_pt1 | contig 74454 bp, 52 predicted proteins | sample RumenRJG_01DNA_FD_185990 | JGI IMG/M metagenome (GOLD analysis project Ga0256404, IMG submission 185990) | Bovine rumen microbial communities from Lethbridge, Alberta, Canada - RJG_01 | ecosystem: Host-associated > Mammals > Digestive system > Stomach > Rumen | place: Canada: Alberta | collected...
CAAAAACCTAAAAACAACATACTCAGGGGTTGTTTTTGTCGTGACGGAGAACCTATCTTTGTATCAGCCGGAAGGAGCGCCTGGCAGGGAGAGCGACTGGCTTGGAGAGGCGATGCCGTCCGGAGTGGGACTGTGATTATTGTTCAACGACAATCATTGTTCTATAGAGGTAGAAAGGAATAGCGAGAGACAGATTCAGGCGAGGAAGAAACGGTCATGGGGAGATTATCATTAAAAAGACAACCTTAAATTCAAAAGATCAACCTTAGGGAAAACAGCTTTAAACTTGAGATAAACAACTTCAAACTAGAAATGGAAAACTTAAGACTATGAACGACAAACCAATCATCGGGCGGTATGCCAGAATCATCATGGACGACTGGTTCAAGAGGACATTCGGGACGGAGCCGAACAAGGGTCTTCTGATTATGCTCCTTAAGGAACTGATTCCGGAACATGACATCAAGGACCTAACCTATGTGCAGCAGGAGCACATCAACCCCTTTCCGGGTAAGAAGGACGCACTGATAGACGTCGAATGTGTCGACACTGACGGAACGAGATTCATCGTGGAGATGCAGGTGGCACGGCAGAGATTCTTCTACGAGCGGTCACTTTTCTATTCCACTTTCGGGATTCAGCAGCAGGTGGAGAAGAGCAGCTCGATGGACTATGGGTTCCCGCCGGTATATTTCGTCGGTTTCATGGACTTTTCCCTTCATGAAGGATCGGACAGAGTCCTTTACCGGTACTCTCTGCGGGAAAATGAAACAGGAGAAGTGATGACGGGGAGTCTCCAGTTCGTCTTCCTTGAACTGACCAATTGTCGGAAAGCCCTGACACCGGAAGCGACGCTCCTCGACAACTTATGCTATGCCCTCCACAACATGGAACATCTCACCGACCGCCCCGAGGAACTGAAGGAGGAGATTTTCAAACGCTTGTTCAAGACGGCGGAAATTGCTACCTTTACACTCGAAGAACGAATCAAATACGAAAATGATATGACAACGGAGCGAGACATACAGAACTATATTTCCTACGCGCGGGAGAAGGGGCTTGAGGAAGGGAGAGCGGAAGGTATTATGGAAGGAATGGAGAAAGGTGTGGAGAAAGGGCTTTTAGAAGCAGCCAGGAATATGCTGGCGGAAGGGTTTAGTATTGACCTTGTGGTTAAGTGCACAGGGCTTTCCGTAGAACAGGTCAAAGAACTTAAACTATAGAAGAATTTCTTCAAGATGCATGGCGCAGGTGCGTTTTTCTCAAGCCGACCTGCGCCATACTTTTATTATAAATACCGCATAATCAGATATTTGCATTTCTATCGCGGCGCAGGTCCCGAGCATTTTTTCGCACCTGCGCCATTCGACCTGCGCCATTCGACCTGCGCCATTCGACCTGCGCCATTTATGCATGCACCTGACCGACCGGCCCAGAGAAGCTGAAAACATAGGGCGTATTTTTTGACGGCTATGGCTCGCCGTTTATTTCGATTCACGTCAGAATATATAAAATCCTAATACAAAAGATGGTGACCTTTTGGCCACCATCTTTTTGTTAAATATTCAGAGAGAATTACTTCCTGAATCCGAATGTCCTGATTCCCTCGATCTTTCTGCCTTCGTGGCCGAGGTGATAGAACATAGGCTCCTGAGTCTTCTGCTTGCAGGAAATCCTCTCGCTTGTGATGTGTGCAGGGATATTCTCGGCCTCGCTGACCTCTACGTAGTTGGTCTTTGATGAGGAGTTACCCATAGCCTTAAGAGGAGCTCCTGATGCAGTAGACTTGTTGAAGACGAGTTTGGAATAAACTAAACCGAACCAGAGAGTATCTTCAACTTTACCATCTTTCGTTGGAACAGGGTAGAGATATCCTTTTCCGTGACCGTACGTCAAAGTTCCGTTTTCCTCGAGATAGAAGAGCAGATCGGCAGCAATGTCTTCATAGTCACAGAGAGCCATTCCTCTCTGGTTTGCTCCGGTCTGACCATTGTAGTTGTCGATAACGATCTGTCCGCCGGCAGCCTGGAATAGGCCCTTTTGTGTATCGAAGGAACCATAGAGAGGCGTATCGAATGTATCACCATGGAAACCAGTTATCATGATATTACCAGCATCTTCATCGTTACTAGCGGCCAGTGTGATATCGACACTTTGATTATTGCGCCATGAACCAGTTGAACCTGAACTGACATAAATACGTGCTGCGTTGGTTTCCCAAGTCCCTATTATGTCATCGAGAGAGTATTTGTCGGGATCATCAGGGTTGAAGTATTCTAGACCGGTCTCAGAAGCAAGGAGTTGACGGCAAGCTTCGGTAAGTCCTTCTGTTACAGAGGAGTAGGCATATACATAATATTTACCCGTTACAGCATCTTCGGGCAGAGTCACAGCGATATCGGAATTGGATTCAGTAATAGTAGTAACACCTGCGCCAGCCTCTATAGCAGCCTTTGCGGAGGCGGCATCCTGGGCGATAACGAGCTGAGCTCCGGTAAGATTAGCACCGAGGAGCACTGTGGCAGTAACAGATGCGCCCTTCTCATCTACGACTGAATCACCGGTGTATTTGACGGAAAGATCAAGATCATAAGTGCCTGTCTGACCAGGGAAGAGTAGCTGGGCAATATTGTTGCCTTCCTTGGTTCCAATTATGCCGCCGCCGTCGTCTTCTCCAGCAGTGAACCAGGACCAGTAACCCGCATTATCCCAATAATAAACAGGGTCAAATTGGATGCTTGAAGGTGTAACGCCGTCCTCCTGGAATTTGACTACGATGTTACGGGAAGCGTCAGCATTGCTGAAGAGGCTGGGGCTAGCGTAAACTGTAGCCTCGCCGGTTGCCTCTAGGTAAAGGCCGGTCTGAACCTCGTCATAAAGAACCTTGCCGTTTGAAGGAAGTGCGGTGAACTCGAAGTACTCGTCTGCGGTAGCCTCACCCTTGTTGGTGAAGCCGAATTTGGCCTTTGCAACAGCGAACGGATTCTCCATTCTGTAGAGATTCTTGTTGTTCTTGTCGCGCATGATGGCAACGTCGACATATTCACCTTCAGTAAAACCGAACATTTTCCAGAAGTAGTTGTCTATGAACTTACCGGTACCGATGGACTCCCACTCGCTGGCAGCAACGGTAAGAGGAGCAACAGTAGCGACAGCGTTCTCTTTGATAGTCAAATCGCTGGAGAGGACCCTTGAATAGACAAGTGTAGCATTGTCTGTCTCCATGTTATAATCGTAGATGTAGACAGTTGAGCCTGCGCCGATCTTGCCGACCGGAAGGGGAGCATAGAATGTGGCTGTACCCTCTGCATTGGCGTCGACGATATACTGGACATACTTGTTGGAGCAATTGTAATTGTAAGTAGTGTCTCTGGTTACACCGTCTTTCTCATAGGTGGACTCTACAGAGTATGTGCCGGAAAGAGCACTGTTATTGGTATAGAGGCCATTGTCAAATGCGAAATAACCGGAGAGTTTCTCGTCTTCTGCGAAGAGGCGGATAAGTTTCTTACCGGGGGTGAGGCCCTTGAAGGTGAACTTCGCGGCGCCGGCAGCGGTATGGAACTGAAGAATTTCGTTGGCCTCGTCGGGAACACCGATAAGAGGAAGGTTGCTTAGAGGGTTTGAACTCTTGACAGTGAAATAGTCGTCGTCATCAAGGTCAACAAAGAAAGTCGGAGGGAAATAACCGGCAATCTCATTGTTGATAAAGAGACGTCCGTAAGCAGGGTAGAGCGCTGCAAGAACTTCCTGTCCGTCGCCGACTTCGCCCTTGAAGTTGGTAACTGTACCGGCGACATCGCCAGTGAAAATAGTGCCGTGATAGTACTGATCTTCAGACTCTTCGCTTGAAGGACCTGTAATGGCGATAATCTGTTCGCCTGCCTCCCAAGAGAAAGTCTTGTCATCGGCATAGGCGGTCTTTGTGACATTGGAAGCAAGTCCTTTGTAGACAACTTCGTGCTTTCCGGTAACAGGAGCAAGCTCTTCAGAGTTGTTCTTGGATACTTCCTGTGCGCAAGATGCCGCGAGTACAGCGGCGATCGCTAAAGTGCTATAAAGTAATTTTTTCATGATTTCTTCGTTTTTAAGTTTTACTTCATAGGTCTAGGACCAAGGATCTGTGTCGAACGGATCGTCGAGGTCCTCTCCCGTAGATCCAGAGTAAGTGGTCGAAACCATGAAATTGATTTCGAATCTGATGTCAAGGTCTCTGACATCGGGTGATAAATACACTTTTTTCATATTATGTAATTTAAGTAATTAATTTCGCGCTGAATCGACCCCTAAAAGCAAGACGATTTCCGACAAATATCAGAATATTTCTCTAAAAATGCAAAACTTTATTCCTCTACGATTTCTTGTTTTTCTTTGATTGTGGTTATAAATTGTTACTATTAGGCGGTAGTGGCTAATAAATGTTAATTATTTTTGGGCGATTATCTGAGGTTTCGCGAGTTATACTCCTCATTTTTAGTTAAATTTTTTATTATCAAAAAAGTTTAAAAAAGTAAGCTTCAGATAGGAAGAATCGTTCTCCTATTGTGTTTTTGAATTAAAATGCCGACCTTTGCAGGATATTACGGTTATTTGTGGATAAATCAATATTACAATTCCAAACCATATGAGACAAAAACTGTTATTGTTTCTAGCAATACTGCTTCCTCTTTCGCAGGCAGCCTTTGCCCAGACGACGGTGAAAGGAAAAGTCGTCGATGAAACGGGCGAGCCGGTAATAGGTGCAGCAGTATTCGTGGAAGGGGCCGAGAAAGTCGGTACGCTTACTGACCTCGACGGTAATTATACCCTTCCCAACGTTCCGGAAAAGGCGAAAAATCTCGTTGCGTCCTGTATAGGCTATAAGGACCAGAGGAAAACGGTCGCCGCAGTTGTTAACTTTACCCTTCAGGAAGATGCAGAGGTCCTCGATGCAGCAGTCGCGACCGGTATGCAGCAGATCGACCGCCGACTCATGACAGGTTCGGCATCTCAGGTCGATGCGGACAAGGCGAAGCTCGGCGGTATCGCCGATATCAGCCGCTCCCTGGAAGGCCAGGTCGCGGGTGTTTCGGTCCAGAACGTTTCCGGTACATTCGGAACCGCTCCGAAGATCCGCGTCCGCGGTGCAACATCTATTTACGGTTCATCAAAGCCCCTCTGGGTTGTTGACGGCGTCATCATGGAAGATGTTGTCGATGTAAGTGCAGATGATCTTTCTTCAGGAGACGCGACCACCCTTATCAGTTCCGCTATCGCGGGCTTGAACTCGGATGATATCGAGACCTTCGATATCCTCAAGGATGGATCTGCTACTTCTATTTATGGCGCGCGCGCGATGGCGGGAGTCATCGTCGTCACTACGAAGAAAGGTAAGGCCGGCCAGAGTCATATCAGCTACACCGGAGAGTATACCTCCCGTCTGAAGCCGATGTACTCTACTTTCAACATCATGAACTCCCAGGACCAGATGTCGATCTATCAGGAACTCCAGCAGAAAGGTTACCTCAATTACGCAGAGACAGCCAACAGCATGAACAGCGGTATCTACGGAAAGATGTACCAGCTCATCAGCAAGTATGACGAGACTTCCGGACAGTTCGGACTCGCCAATACTGCTGCAGCAAAGGCTGCTTACCTGAGGGCTGCAGAGTATAGGAATACCGACTGGTTCGACCTCCTGTTCTCCAACGCGATTCAGCACAACCATTCAGTGAGTGCATCCGGCGGTACCGACAGGGGTACATACTATGCTTCTGTCTCTGTAATGGAAGATCCGGGTTGGACCCTTCAAAGTTCTGTAAGGCGTTATACTGCGAATCTCAACTCTTCGTTCAAGATTTACGACAATCTTACCTTTACTATGATCAGCAACGCTTCTTATCGTAAGCAGCGTGCTCCCGGAACCCTCTCCAGCGAGATCGACCCGGTATATGGTGAGGTGAAGAGAGATTTCGATATCAACCCTTATTCCTATGCCCTCAATACTTCCAGGGCGCTGGATCCGAACGAGTTCTATACCAGGAACTATGCTGATTTCAACATCAAGCATGAGCTAGAGAATAACTACATTGACCTGAATGTCACGGACTTCCGTGTTCAGGGAGAGCTTAAGTACAAGCCTCTCAAAACTCTCGAGCTTGTTGCTTTGGCTGCGGCTAAATACACATCCACTTCGCAGGAGCACAATATCATGGATCAGTCTAATCAGGCTCTTGCATATAAGGCAATGGGGACATCAACAATTAGGAATACCAATCCGTTCCTCTACAGCGATCCGGACAAGCCGTATGACCTCCCGATATCTGTTCTTCCCAACGGAGGTATTTATGAGAGGACAGATAACTCTATGCTAGGGTATGATTTCCGCGCAACGGCAAACTACTCGAACACCTTTAATGATGTCCATATCGTGAATCTCTTCGGAGGTACCGAAATCAACAGTATCGACCGTCATGCTACATGGTTCCGTGGTTGGGGCCTCCAGTACGGAATGGGCCAGATCGCGAATTATGCATACCAGGTCTTCAAGAGAGGGTCGGAAGAGAACTCCGACTATTATACGATTGCAAATTCGTACGACCGAAGCGCAGCCTTCTTTGCAAATGGAACATATTCATATGCAGGAAAGTATGTATTCAATGGTACGATCCGTTATGAGGGAACCAACAAACTTGGAAAGTCCCGTTCCGCAAGGTGGCTTCCTACCTGGAACGTTTCCGGTGCTTGGAATATCAGCGATGAACCTTGGATGAGACCTCTCGAGAATTATCTTTCTCATTTAAGCCTCAAGGCTTCATACTCGCTGACTGCTGACCGTGGCCCTTCAAGTGTCACCAACTCCCAGGTAGTCATCAGGAGTCTCACTCCGTGGAGACCGTTTACTGATGTTCGTGAGAGTGCACTTCAGATTTCCCAGCTCGCTAACTCAGAGCTTACATATGAGAAAAAGCACGAGCTCAACCTCGGTCTTGAAGCGGGTTTCTTCCGCAATAGGGTCAACCTTACATTCGACTGGTACAAGCGTAATAACTACGACCTTATCGGTGTCATCAGCACCCAGGGAGTTGGTGGTGAGGTCCAGAAGTTCGGAAATGTTGCATCCATGAAATCAAACGGTTTTGAATTGAGTCTTACCACGACCAATATCAAGACTCGCGATTTCAATTGGACGACAAATGTGATATTCTCCCACTCTCACAATATTGTGACTGAGCTCGAGACCAGCATGAGAGTCATCGACCTTGTAGCAGGTTCTGGTTTTGCTCAGAAGGGTTATCCTGTAAGAAGTATCTTCTCCATTCCATTCGTAGGCCTCAATAACGAAGGTCTTCCGGTATTTAAGGATCAGGATGGAAACGAGTCTGTAACAGGTATTTATTTCCAGGAATCCGACCCCGAGAAGCTTAAATTCCTCGAGTATTCCGGAAGTGCCGATCCGACAGATGTGGGCTCTCTTGGTAATGTCTTCACATACAAGGGATTCCGCTTGAATCTGTTCATTACTTATTCATTCGGCAATGTGATTCGTCTCGACCCTGTATTCAGTTCGGCATATAATGATCTCGACTCTATGCCTAAGGAGTTCAACAATCGTTGGGTGACTCCGGGTGATGAGAAGTTTACCGACATTCCGGTCATTGCCAGCCGCATCCAAAATAGGAACGATACCGGCCTCGGTTATGCATACAATGCGTATAACTATTCTACAGCACGTATTGCAAGAGGTGATTTCATCCGTATGAAGGAAATTTCAGTTGGATATGACTTCCCGAAGTCTATGCTGAAACCCCTCAAGGTCAATACGCTCTCTCTCAAGCTTCAGGCCACCAACCTCTTCCTGCTCTATGCAGACAAGAAACTCAATGGCCAGGATCCGGAATTCTTCAATACCGGCGGTGTCGCCGTTCCGGTGCCGAAGCAGTTTACTCTGACTCTTAAAATTGGTATCTAATGAAAGGAGGCAGCAACATGAAAAGAACATTTAGAATATTATCCGTTATATCGATAATTCTCGTGGCTTCTGCCTGTGACAAGTTCCTCGATACAATGCCGGACAATCGCGCAGAGATAAATTCCCAGTCAAAGATTCAGGCCCTCCTTACCTCTGCCTATCCTTCGACCGATTATATGCTCCTTACCGAGTTTATGTCTGATAACGTAGACGACTACGGAAGCAACAATCCATATACGGACCGTTTCATAGATCAGGTCTATGCATGGAAGGATATCACGGAGTCCGACAATGAAGATTCAGAAAGACTATGGGAAAACTCCTATATCGCTATATCTTCAGCCAACCAGGCACTTCTGGCAATTGAAGAGCTTGGCGGAGTTGAGGCTACCGGCATGTATCCCGAGATGGCGGAGGCACTTCTTTGCAGGGCCTACAACCATTTCATCCTTGTCAATGTTTTCTGCATGCAGTATAACTCGAAGACCTCGACTTCAGACCTCGGAATACCATATATTACCGAGCCTGAAACGACTCTCGACCCTAAATATGACAGAGGTACTGTTGCTCAGACATATGAGATGATTGAGAAGGACATAAAGGCCGCTCTTCCTTATATAAGCGACACATATTATACTGTCCCTAAATATCATTTCAACGCCAAGGCTGCCTATGCTTTTGCAGCAAGGTTCTATCTCTACTACGAAAAATTCGCAAAGAGTATAGAGTATGCAGACAAGGTCCTTGGAAGCCAGCCGGCAACGATGCTTCGCGACTGGGCGGCACAGGCCGAAATGACCCAACAGTATGATGCTATCGTCGAGCACTTTATCAGTTCGAGCCTCAATACGAATCTCCTTCTGATGACCGCTTATTCAAAGATGGGTCTCGCGTTCGGTCCGTACAGCGTCTACTCGAAATATGCACACGGCGAGTATCTTGCAAACAATGAGACAGGAATAGCGATCACCCCGCTCTGGAGAGGTTCAAACGATACATATTATTCTCCTATGAAGATATATGCAGCGACCAACCTCGACAAAACCATATTCTGGAAGCTTCCATATCTTTTCGAATACGCTGACCCTGTTGCTCAGATCGGTTATTATCGTACGGTTTATCCCGCATTCACCGGTGATGAAGTTCTTCTTGAAAGGGCGGAGGCCAAGATTCTTGAAGGCCAGTACCAGTCCGCGATTACCGACATGAACACATGGATCAAGAATATCGCAAAGGATCCCAGAACCCTCGAAGAGAATGTAACAGAAGACTACCGCGAGCTTACTCAGGAGAGGATTCAGACATACTTCGACGGTATCAAATACTCTAGGTGGGATTCTTCTACTGTAAAGAAGCATCTCAACCCTTATTTCGAAATTGGCGAAGAAGGTGGACAGAAGGAGACTCTTCTCCAGTGCGTTCTTGCCCTCAAGAGGGTTGATCATCTCGCACAGGGCCTCAGATGGTTCGATGTAAAGCGCTATGGTATCGAGATCGAGCGCCGTGTTATCGGAGCCAGCGGAAAGCCCCGTTATTCTACCGACATCCTTCTTAAGGATGATCCCCGCCGTGCCGTCCAGATTCCTCTGAAGGTTAGAGCGGCAGGACTTGAACCGAATCCTCGTAACGATAAATAAGAATAGAGATGAAAAAAGCGTTCAAATACATGTTAATCGCCGCGGGAGTATTTGCTCTCAGTATCTCGGCGGTCTCCTGCGAGGAGGAAAAGCTCAACCCGGAGAGCGTCATCACGGTCTCCCAGACTGAGATGAACGATTTCGACAAGTGGCTTGAAGTCAATTATATGCAGCCTTACAACATCGATTTCAAGTACAGGTACGAGATGAACGAGTCGGATATGAACTACTTCACTATTCCGGCGAGCTATGAAAGTTCAGTCGTCATGGCCCATCTCGTAAAGTACCTATGTATCGAGGCGTATGATGAGGTTGCGGGAATCACTTTCACAAGGACCTATTTCCCTAAGATGTTCTTCCTTACCGGAGAGTGGGAATACCGCAACAATGGTACTATCATCCTCGGTACTGCTGAAGGAGGAAAGAAAATATTCCTTGCAGGAATCAATCTTCTTCCTCAGGTTATGTCCGGAGGCTACGGTGGAATGACTGATCCTGTCGAGGCTCTCAACCACTATTATATCAAGACAATCCATCACGAGTTTACCCATATTCTCAACCAGACCAAAGATTTCCCTGTTGAATTCTCTATGATTACCGGTTCCGGATATGTGGCTGATAGCTGGAACGAGGAGCCTTACGAGAGCGAGCATCTCAAGTATGGTTTCATCACAGACTATGCCCAGCATTCCGAAGACGAGGATTTTGCGGAGATGCTTTCCGAGTATGTCACTCATAGCCAGGAATGGTGGGACAAGCAGATAGAGGAAGCCGGAGATGCAGGACAGTATATCGAGGCCAAGAAGGATATCGTCATCAATTATATGCTCGATACCTTCAACATCGACCTCAATGTCCTCAGGGCAACCGTACTTCGTCGCCAGGATGAGGTTTGGCAGGGCAAAGTTGTTCTCAACAGTGTCGAAATCCAGTAATTACGGGAGGTATGAAGATGAAAACTATAAAGACAATAATAGCAACAGCTATCCTTTTGGCAGGCGTTTCAATGACTCAGTCATGTCTTAAGGATCAGCATGATTATTTCGATACCAAACCTACCGAAAGGATGCAGAAGTATCTTGGCGATGTCAAGACTCTACTGACCAAACCTGAAAACGGATGGCGGATGGAGTATTTTATAGGCAATGCAGACGGAGACTACGGCGGGCGCAATCTCGCCATGGTATTTGGAAAAGATGTAGATTCTGTTCGTGTCTACTCTGAGGAATATGGTCCTACTTCGTTCAAGAGTTTCTATAAGCTCACAACCGATGACGGTCCCGTTCTCGCATTCGATACCTACAACGAGATTATGCACAAGTACGGTACTGCCAACAGTAACTACTACGAAGGCAAGGGTGGTGATTATGAGTTCCTTATCGTTGCTTATGACGATAAGAGTATCACTCTCAAGGGAAAGCGTTCCGGAAAGATGTGCATGATGTATCCTCTCGAGGAACCCGCTCTCGATTTTGCAACGAGGATGTACAATCTTTCAAGGGACTTCAAGGTCAGTTCTTTCGCCGGAAAACTTGACGGCAAAGATGTGGCCGGAGAGCTAGACCTTAGGAACCGTCAGTTCACAATCAGTGAGATGTATGTGGCTCCTGATGGACAGCTCGATGCAAAGGAATCCTTTACCCAGCCGTATATCCTTACAGGCGACGGAGTCAAATTCTATGAGCCTCTCGAGTTCTTCGGAGTATCATACAATGAGATGAAATTCGCCCAGGCCGATACTACATTCACTTCTCCCCAGAATCCTGCCCTGAAACTTAAGGGACAGATTCCTCTTGATTGGCTGCCTTACGATTTCTTCGCGGGCGATTACATGTTCACATATGGAGACGGTGCGATGAGTATTACGCTCATTCCTGAAGTAGAGGGTGAGACCTACAGGGCAAAGGGATTCAGTGATGATTTCGACCTTATATTTGACTACGATCTTATCAAGGGCCGTATCCAGCTGAAATTCCAGCTTGTCTGCAAGCCCGATACCGATGAGGTTGTTGAGTATAATAAGTGCTACGTATGTCTCCTTCCATGGGATGTAGCAGACGGCGGTTCCCTTTGGATGAATTCAGATCTCGGAATGGATGCCGTGTGGCAGATTTCCTCAGGCACTGAGAAGCCTCTCTTCAACTGGAAAGACAACAAGGCAATCAGGTCATTCGCAACCGATTCCTTCATTCTTTACCTCTACAATCCTTCTCCTACCGCTGACAGCTCTTATGGCGGAGAGGCGACTGCTTTCAAGTTCAAAGGCGGTAATAGTCGTCTTGCGAACCTTAAGACCATGAAAAAGAAATAATCTCGGATATCATGAAAAAATATATTGGTTTTCTTTTATGTGTCTCGGCCGCGCTATTTGCGGCATCCTGCGGAGAGAAGCAGTCTCTCGAAGTGGACAACACACCGAAGCTGAGAGTCGTCAGCCATGACGTAGTCTTCCAGCCGGATGGCGGTACAGGTTCCATTACCGTCGAGTGCGAGTCGGCCATTACAGCCGAAGTACAGACAACCAACTCAGCAGGTGAGAAATGGTGCACCGCCACTGTTGATGGCAAAAAGATCAATGTTACTGTCGGAAAGTATTCAGGAGTTGAGTCCCGTTATTCCAATATCATCATCAAGGGAGCTGACGAGACACTGAATGTAGCTGTCCATCAGTACGGAATCATCATGAACGAGTTTGATGCCGATGATGCGATAATCAAAAATCCCGCTCAGACTCTTTCTTATGCTTATAAAGCCAATGCCCTTATGCAGGCTAGCTCGTCTGTGAACTGGATTACCGTGTCGACTACCGATAATAAGCTCGAAGTTAAGGTGGCGGAGAATACATCGAAAGAGTACCGCCAGGGCACTGTAGAGTGGAATGTCGGTATGCTCAAGGGCTCTTTTGTACTGACTCAGTTCGATGCCGCTGACGCCGGCCTTCTCGGTGAGTGGACATGGAATTGCAAGCAGGTTACTACTAACAGGGCCTATGAGCTTAATGCTGTTCTCTCAGAAGAAGAGAACGGCTATACCCTCAAGCTTACAAAGGAGGGTGCGGCAGATTTCAGTATGCCGGTTCTTCTTGACGGAAAGGTGCTTTCCATGCCTCTCGGAGTTGCTGTAGGTACCTATACGACTTCGAGCGGAACGAAGTATCCGTATACCTTCCCTATGATTGTCAATAAGACGACGGCAATCGCTTTCGATGCCGCAGTCGCTGCCTCAGGTTATTATAACTTCAATCTTGCAAAGGATGAGGCCGGAGTCTGGGTAGCAACGGCTGATCATAGCGCTTATACATCCAAGCAGTATCTGGCTTTCGAAGCCTGGAGTTCTGCAGAGCATGAAGGCAATTCCAACGGACGTCTCGTGTTCTCAGGTATATCCATGACCAAAAAATAGGTCCGGATATCCCAGATGAAAAACGGTGAAGCAACTGTTGCCAAGAATGCGGGGAGTCATTATCTTTTGACAGAACTCCCTCAGTGGCAGTTGTTTCCGGCGGTTATTCGAGGAAAGATCCGTCTCAAAGGTTCCACGGTCACCAACCCTGTTGCGGTTGGCGACCGTGTGCTTTGGGAGGATGATGGCTCCGGGGCGGTCATAAAGGAAGTGCTCCCGCGAAAGAACTATCTGATCCGCCGCTCTACCAATCTTTCCCGCCAGGCCCATATCATTGCCGCCAATATCGATATGGCCTATATTATTGTCTCGCTCTATTTCCCCGAGATAAAACTTCCTTTCCTCGATAGGATTCTGGTCACATGCGAGGTGTACGGAATACCCGTCACTATCGTTCTCAGTAAGGTCGATCTCTATAGGGAAGAGGCCTCAGAGGCGATAGAAAACTTCAAGTCCATCTATTCGAAGGCAGGCTACAATATCATAGAGACCTCCGTCTTGACGGGGGAGGGCATAGACCGGATCCGGGAAGACTGCATCGGGAAAGTCAACCTTTTCTCCGGAGAGTCAGGAGTCGGAAAGTCATCCTTGATAAAGGCCTTGGATCCTTCTCTGGACCCGAAAATCGGGGATATATCGATTGCACATCTTCAGGGCAAGCACACTACCTCGCTTTATGAAATGTACCGGCTTTCCTCCGGTGGTTATGTCATTGACAGCCCGGGAATCCGGGGGTTTGGACTTATCGATCTTGAAAAGGAGGAGATCAGCAAGTATTTCCCCGAGATGCTCGCTGTTGCAGATGAATGCAGGTTCATTCCATGTACCCATACCCACGAGCCGGGGTGCGCCGTAAAGGCGGCTCTCGAGGACGGCAGAATCAGTCCGGAGCGCTATAATTCATATCTCGGGATGCTCGAGGAAGACAAGAAATTCCGATGAAAGGGCAGCGTCTAGACCGTGAGATACTTTCTCTCGCAATCCCGAGCATCCTTGCTAACATCACTGTCCCGCTAGTCGGTCTTGTCGATATTGCAATCAGCGGCCACCTCGGTGACTTGTCCGTACAGGAGGGCTATTCTGCCGCTGCTCTGATAGGAGGTATTTCGGTCGGGACCATGCTTTTCAATCTCCTTTATTGGAGTTTTGGCTTTTTGAGGACGGGGACCGGGGGACTGACGGCCCAGATGTATGGGGAGTGCCGAAGAGGCGGCGGAGATAATATGTCCCCATGCCGTCCCATCCTTCTTCGTGCTCTCGCAATTGCATGGATATCAGCTATTTCCATAATTATCCTCCAATGGGTTCTTCTTCGGGTCGGGCTTGTTTTCTTTGACAGTTCTCCTGAAGTCAGGACGCTTGCCTCGAAGTATTTTTACATCCGTATTTGGGCAGCTCCGGCGACCCTTTCCCTCTTTGCAATCAAGGGTTGGTTTATCGGGATGCAAGACACCGTATCTCCGATGATTACCGACATTGTAGTAAACGGTCTCAATATCATACTCAGCATTTTCCTCGCTTTCGGACCTCTGAAACTTGGCTATAGCGGAATAGCTCTCGGGACACTTCTAGCCCAGTGGATAGGGCTCTTTACAGGAGTACTCCTTTTGGCTCTTAAATACCGTAAGAGCGTATTTGCTGATTTCCGGATGGCAGAGATACTTGGCCTTTTCAGTGATCGCTCCGAGATGAAGAGTTATTTCATGATGAACGGAGATCTCCTTGTCCGTTCTTTCGCTATGATTGCAATCCATGTCGGATTCACGGCAATAGCCTCTCGCTACGGAGATATCGCTCTTTCTGTCTGCTCAATAATGCTTCAGCTGATGATGATATTCTCATATTTTACCGACGGATTTGCTTATGCTGGAGAGGCTATGACGGGTAAATATATCGGCCTTAAGGATTCCGGAGCCCTCTCTTCGACCGTTAGAGGAGTCTTCATCTGGAGCATGGGCATTGCCGTTATTTTTGTGTTCATCTATGCATTTTCCGGTGAATGGATGTTCCGAATGATGACCACTGATTCCGAAGTTCTCTCGGCGGCGGTTCCTTTCCTTCCATGGCTTGCCATTCTTCCTCTTTTCGGCTGCCCGGCCTATACTTGGGACGGAATATATACAGGAGCGACAGCCACCCGTGAGATGGCTGTCGCAACTGTGGTTTCTTCGCTGGTTTTCTTCGGTTTAGTGGCTCTTGGAGGCCGTTTGCTGCCGATGGAAAATGTCCATGTCCTACTTGGATCTTACGTGCTCCATCTTGCAGTGAGGACGGCCTGGCTCACAGTCACCTCCAGGAAAGCGATAACTATTTGATTCCGTATTTCTTCAGAATATTCAGAACCTGTTTCTCGATTGACTTCTCCCATACTCCGTAGCCATAGTCGGAAGGGTGGGTGCCGTCGATTGAGGTCTCATGATTGGGCTCCGTTGCGTTTGTCTTGATGTAGTAGACATCGGAATACTTCTTCACTGCAATTGCCATCAGGCTGTCTACGACATCGATTCTGCTCTGCTCGGCCTCCTCTGAGCCCATATTGAAATTGCGGCTCTCGCGATAGATGGTTCTCTGGAAGATGAGCGGTTTGCCGGGGTTCGCGGCCTTCATTGTCTCGATGAACGGGAAGAGCCTCTCGTTGATCTCTTCGATGGAAGGATTTGAGAATGTGTCGAATATGAATCCGTCCACATCAGCATCCTTAAGGGCGTTCAGAGCCCAAGGCTGCATCTTGCACTGTCCGCTCATTCCAAGGCTGAGAAGCTGGATGCCGGTTGAACGTGAGAACTGTGCGGGATAGGTCATTCCGGCGCGGCCGCAGCTGACGCCGTGGGTATAGCTGGATCCATAGATTCCGATGCGGTGGCGGAACGGGTTCTCAAGAGGTTCGAGGGTGGCTCCCTTCTCTACACCAATCTTAATCGATTTCTCTTCGCTGTATAGAGGCAGGTAGAGGAGGCATTCTTTCTCGCCTTCGACAAGGTTGCTGATCAGATTGATGGGCTTGTCTTCCTTGCCGTAATCGGGGCACTTGGAGCCTGCATATATCCATTTCCCGTTATGGGACGGAGTGAATTTGCCGTTCTTTTCGGTAGCACGGATATAGAGGTCATATCCCCTGTGTGCGAGCATATTGGTGGTTACTCCTGAATAAAGCTGGCCATACTGGGTAAGGATGGAGATATTCTTCGCATTTGTCTTGAAAGCGACAATGATACCGGAAGAGCAGCGTACCTGGAAGTTCTGAGTGGCTGTCCATCCGCCATACTTCTCGATGTCGACGCGATGATAGGGATTGGGAGTATCGGGGAAGAGTTTTCCGACAAGGGTAAGGTCTGAAGCCTCCTTGTAGATAAACTCTTTACCGCCGTCCGGAACCATTCCGTACTTTGCGAGAATATCGAGAACCGGCTTCTCAATTGACTTTGCCCAGAGAGTGTAACCGTAGTTGGTAGGGTGGACTCCGTCTACAGAAGCGAGATGATCGGGGGTAGTAGCGTTCGGGGTTATGAAATAGACATTCTTGTATTTCTTGCATGCTATCTTCATAAGGCTGTCGGCCATCGCCATCTTTGCAGCTTCCTTCTTCTCTGCGGAGAGGTTGAAATTGCGGCTTTCCCTGCGTATTGTCTGCTGGAATATGAGAGGGATATCGGGATGAGCGGCCTGAATAGTCTCAATGAAGGGGAAAAGGCGCTCATTGATCATTTTTGCATCAGGATTAGAGAAGGAATCGAAGATATAGGCGTCCACATCGGCAGCGGCGAGGGCCTTTGCGAAATAGCTCTGGAGCTTTGAGTTGCCGCTGCAGCCGAGGCTGAGGAGCTGGATGCCCGTGTTACGGGTGAACTGGGCAGGGTATGTCATTCCGCCCCTTGAGGTGCTGGATCCATGAGTATAGGAAGATCCGAAAATACCGACCCTGTACTGGAAAGGATTGGGGATGGCCTCGATGGTAGAGCCCTCTACAACACCGATTTTCACGGATTTCACCTCGGAGTAAAGAGGGAGGTACATAAGGCATTCCTTCATGCTGTTATCCATATCGGAGATCAGGCTGAGAACCTGATTCTCGGACCCGTTTCCACGGGCTCCGGCGGCAGCGAAGAGCCATTTTCCGCCTTTCTTGATATAGAGGTCATATCCTTTTGCTCCAATACCATTGGTATTCATCGGATACTGGATCTCACCGTATTCTGTCTTGACATTTATAGCCGTCGAGTTGGTCTTGAAGACAACGGCAAGGCCGGAAGACTCGCGGACCTGGAGATTCTCACCCTTCGTGAAACCCTTGTACACTACTGTATCGACCCTGTGATACGGGTTTGGAGTGTCGGGGAAGAGCTTTCCTGTCAATGTGAGGTCCGATGCCTCAGTGTAAGTAAACTTTGCATTTTTAGGAGTCTGAGCCGAAAGAATTCCGGCAGCAGCGATTGTCGCTGCGAGAATCATGATTATGCGTTTCATGTGTTTTATGGTTTGGACTCCGAAAGATACAAAATTTCCGAAAAATATTCTACCTTTGTGATAAGAGATTAGTCATTCTTCAGGACACTAAAAATAACAACTGATATATTATGGGTAAATTTCTGGATTTCTATAGGGTCAGCGACCCTTCCGCAGAAAAAGTTGCTCCGGAAAAGGTTGACTCGACTTATAAGCGCCTGAGAATCCAAACATTCCTCGCCGGTACGTTCGGATATGCGCTCTATTATGTCTGCCGCCTCTCGATGGGAGTAATGAAGCAGCCTCTCATCGACGCCGGACTTTTGAATGCAACGCAGCTTGGTATTATTGGAGCGTGCCTCTACTGGGCCTATGCCGTAGGTAAATTCATCAACGGATTCCTCTGCGACGGAGCCAATATCAAGCGTTTCATGGCGACCGGACTCGTCATTTCTGTGGCAATGAACTTTACAATGGGTGTTCTCGGAGTGAGCGCGCTCAATGGAAGTATCGCCAACTCGATGCTATTCATCCTGTTCGCAGTCTGCTGGGCCATCAACGGGTGGGCGCAGTCCATGGGCGCTCCGCCGGCAATCATAGGTCTTTCCAGATGGTTCCCTCTGAAGATTCGAGGCACCTTCTACGGCTTCTTCAGCTCTTCGCACAATATCGGAGAGGGCCTCTCATTCGTTTTCGTGGGTATGCTTGTCGCCACCTTCGGATGGAAATGGGGCTTCTTCGGAGCCGCCCTTGCCGGTGTCCTCGGTATTCTGATTATTCTTTTCCTTCTCCATGATACTACCGAATCGAAGGGCCTTCCTCCGATTGAAGTCCTATCCGGAGAGAGCGACAAGGTAGAAGAGGCACTCTCGCCGGAGGAGAAGAGAAGAGAGATGACCAGGATGCAGAAAGCTGTCATCAAGAACCCCGGCGTCTGGATTCTCGCTCTTGCCAGTGCTTTCATGTACATGAGCCGTTATGCCATCAATGAGTGGGGAACGATATTCCTTCAGGAGGCCAAGGGTTATAGCCTTGCCGAGGCCGCAACCATTATTGGTATCAACCCAATTTTCGGAATCATCGGTACCGTAGTCTCCGGCTGGCTCTCGGATTTTGTGTTCAAGGGTGACAGGAAGTATCCTGCCTTCGTGGCCGGTGTTCTTGAGACCATTTCGCTGGCGCTCTTCCTCTTCGGAGGCCCGGCTCGCTGGGTCAACATCCTCGCCATGGTTCTCTTCGGTATTGCAATCGGAGTCCTCATCAGCTTCCTCGGCGGCCTTATGGCAATTGACATTGTGCCCCGCAAAGCTACAGGCGCAGCCCTCGGTATCGTCGGAATGGCTTCCTACGCTGCCGCCGGTCTTCAGAATGTAGTCACCGGTGTTCTTCTCGATGGTAACATCATCACCAACGCAGCCGGAGCCCAGGTCCACGACTTTACCGCAGTTTCCTGGTTCTGGGTCGGTGCAGCGACGATTTCGTTCCTCCTTCCGATTCTCAACTGGAAGCGTAAGCAGCAGAATCTTGATTAATCTCTGATGCAGCTTAAGTCCTATTTCCGCATAAGTACTCCGTCCACCTCGAAGGTCCCCGCCTCCGAGGTGGAAACGGAATACAAGCGGCTCCGAAGGCAGACTTTCTGGGGAGTCACAGCGGCATACAGTCTCTATTATGTTTGCCGGATGACCCTCAGTGTCGTCAAGCAGCCTGTGATTGACGACGGGATAATGACTGCCGCTCAGCTGGGCCTTGTGGACTCGGCCATGCTCCTTGTCTATGCAGTCGGAAAATTCTGTAACGGTTTTGTCGCCGATTACTGCAATATCCGCCGTTTCATGGCCTGGGGACTTATCGTATCAGCTTTCGTGAATCTTGTCCTGGGAGTCCTCGGGGTAGTGTCCGGGGTTACGTCGACGGTGCTTTTCGTCCTGTTCGCTCTTCTTTGGGGCGCCAACGGATGGGCTCAGTCAATGGGCGCTCCTCCAGGAGTCATCAGCCTTTCGCGCTGGTACCCTCTCTCGAGAAGGGGGACGATGTACAGTATTTTTAGCTCGACCCCATATCTTGGCAAGTCCCTTACTTTTATCATAATCGGACTTATCGTAGGAGCTGTCGGCTGGCAGTGGGGTTTCATTTTCGCCTCCGTCGCCGGACTCATCGGAGCTCTCGTCGTGCTGATTTTCGTCTCGGATACACCTGAAAGCAAAGGACTTCCCTCTGTGCAAGAGCTATCCGGCGAAGAGATTACAAAGACGGATACAAAGCCGGTCCGCGAGCTCCAGAAAATGGTGTTGAAGCATCCGGGGCTATGGGTTATAGCCCTTTCTTCCGCCTTTGTCTATATTACCCAATATGCAGTCAGCGGTTGGGGCGTACTATTCCTTCAGAAGGCTAAATCATTTTCTCTCGAAGGGGCAACTCAAATCATTGCCTTCTCCGAAGCTTTCGGCATTCTCGGGACCATTCTCGCGGGGTGGCTCTCCGACACTGTTTTCAAAGGGGACAGGGTCAAGCCCGTCTTCCTTTCGGGAATTATCTGTTTCCTGTCTCTTGCAGCCTTCCTTTTCCTAAAGGGGTCATATATACTGAACATAGTTTTCGTCTCCCTTTTCAGCCTGTCCATCGGTATGCTTTACTGTATCGTAGCCGGGCTTATGGCTCTCGATCTGGTGCCTCGCAAGGCGACGGGAGCTGCTCTTGGAATCGTGGGCCTTTCGAGCTATGCTGCTGCTGCGATCCAGTCGGTCGTTTCCGGCTTCCTTATCGATGGGAACCTGCTGTCTGACAGCGCTTCAGCTGCTTCGGCTTATAATTTCACGCCTGTTTCACTTTTCTGGCTTGCAGCCTGCCTTTTGGCAACCCTTCTCCCGATAGTCGGTTGGCGTCATCTTGCCGGCGGAGCCAGGGTAGACAAATAATTGAACAATATTTTTGAAATGAAATACCTTTTTTCGATCAACTACAAGACCTCCTGGGGTGAGGAAATGAAGATGAAGGCGGGTAAGCGCCTTTTTGATATGGAGTATGAAGATGGTGGGAGATGGTCTGTCCGCCTGACCGGCAGGGATATCAAGCCCGGTCAGAAATATTCTTACGAACTTATAAAAGACGGAAGTGTTATAAGGAAAGAATGGAGGGGACATGTCCTTCCGGAAATAGCTGCTACTGAGCTTGTTGTCTGCGACAGGTGGCAGTCGAGGCCGGCTAATTCACCCTTCTGGTCCTCCGCCTTTACGGAGGTTATCTTCCGCCGTCCCGGGGCGGTTTCGTTCCGAAATCCCGCCAAGGACCGGAAGGCCTTGAGCGGTAGGGTTGTCCTGGAAGTTACTGCTCCTGAGGTCAGAAGCGATGAGAGCGTCGCCGTCTTCGGCTCTTTCAACGGTTGGGCCGAGCCGGTTATCATGGATGACGGGCGTTTCCCTTTCTGGGTAGGAGCTGTTGATTCTCAGGCGTTTGAGTATAAATATGCGATAATTGATTCGAAGACCGGAGATGTTCGCCTGTGGGAGAAGGGGAGTAACCGTTTCTTCGCATCGGAGAGCCCGTCGACTCTTTGGCGCTGCGACTCTCCCGAGTTCCCGACAATGCCTTGGAGGGGCGCAGGATTGGCCGTCCCGGTATTCTCACTCCGTTCGGAGGAGAGTTTCGGAGTAGGCGAGTTCCATGACATTCCTAAGCTTGTCGATTGGGCTGTCGCTACCGGTATGAATGTAGTTCAGATTCTTCCGATCAACGACACCTCCATGACAGGGACATGGCAGGATTCCTATCCATACAATGCCGTGAGTTCCTTTGCCCTCCATCCGCAGTTTATCCATCTTCCTTCAGCCGGAGTGAGGCGCGACAAGGCATATAAGGCTCTCCAGGAAGAGCTGAACGCTCTCCCCGAGATTGATTATGAGAGAGTCAATAAAGAGAAAAAGCGGCTCCTGAAAAAGGCTTTTGCCTCGAGATGGGAGAGACTTTCAGAAACTGATGAGTGCAAGGCCTTCATTGACGCCAACAAGGACTGGCTGCTTCCTTTTGCCGTTTTCTCTGCTCTGAAAGATGAGAAAGGGACTCCCGATTTCTCTACATGGGGCAAGGAATCGAAGTTCTCTCCCCGCCTTGTAAAATCTTATCATGAGGCTCATCGGGACGAAGTGGATTTCTATATCTTCGAGCAGTATCTCTTGGATGTCCAGCTGAAAGAGGCGGTCAAGTATGCCCATGAGAAAGGAGTGGTCCTCAAGGGTGACCTTCCTATAGGAGTCAGCCGTACAAGCGCTGACGCATGGAGTGCTCCGGAGCTCTACAATCTTGATTCCCAGGCTGGGGCACCGCCGGATGCCTTCTCCAAGGACGGGCAGAACTGGGGTTTCCCTACCTATAACTGGGACAAGATGGCCGAGACGGGATTCGCTTGGTGGAAGCAGAGACTCGGCAAGATGAATGAATATTTCGATGCATATCGAATCGACCATATTCTCGGCTTTTTCCGTATCTGGGAGATTCCCGCGAGGTACAGGAGTGGCTTAATGGGCCATTTCAGCCCCGCTCTTCCTTTCTCGAGGGAAGAACTGAGGGATAAGGGATTTGAAATGAGTTCGGACTACTATTCGACTTCGCCTGACTCCGATGAGACTAATGTGCTTTTCATCGAAGATCCGAGAAAGAAAGGCTATTTCCATCCCCGAATTTCGGCTCAGGACACCCTCATGTACAAAGGCCTTCCGGATCATCTGAAACGCTCTTTTGACGCACTCCACGAAGATTTCTTCTACCGCAGGCACAATCTTTTCTGGAAAGAATCGGCCTACCGTAAACTTCCGGAAATTCTACGCTCCAGCGGCATGCTTTCCTGCGGAGAGGATCTAGGAATGATTCCAGCCTGCGTTCCCGAGACAATGGAGGATCTCAGTATCCTTTCTCTTGAGATTCAGAGGATGCCGAAGGATGTCCATGTTGAGTTTGCCCGCTGCGAGGAGTACCCGTATCTCTCCGTATGCGCGACGGGGACCCATGATACTTCACCCCTCAGGGCATGGTGGGAGGAGGATCGCGACCTGACCAGGCGATTTTTCAATAATGTCCTTGGATGCAGCGGAGACGCTCCCTATTTCTGTGAGCCTTGGGTGGCAGAAATGATTGTAAGGCAGCATCTTAAGTCTCCTTCGATGCTTTCTATCCTGCCTCTCCAGGATTGGCTTGCCGTCGATGGAGATGTCCGCTATCAGGGAAATCCGGCCGATGAGAGAATCAATATTCCTGCGAATCCACGCCACTATTGGCGTTACCGCATGCACTGCACCCTTGAGAGCCTTATTTCAAACGAGGCTCTTAATTCCGGAATCCGCTCCCTCGTAGAGAGCTCCGGAAGGGGTAAATAGCGAGAAGGGACCGGCTATTTTTCAAGCCATGACAGGAACATGGGGACTCGTGCGCGCGAAACAGTCATTTCCGTGCTGCACGAGATTCCTTTTTTAAGAGAGATTCTAAGGCGTCCTCCCAGAAGTTTGGAGATGCTTTCTATGCTGTCTTCAGCGATTATGCAACTTCTGGAAATGCGGAAGAAACGGTTCGGATCCAAAGTGGCTTCCACTGTGTCCAGAGATTCGTCGAGAACATAGCTGGTATCCTCGTAAGTAACTATATATGAGTTCTTTGCCTCCGAATACATGTAGGCTATGTCGCGGACATTGACAGGGACGATACGATCATTGAGCCGGATTATGAAGCGATCTTTATAGGATTCTCCCGACGGCTTGATTGCTTCCATCACTTTCTTGAAATCTATAGAAGGACTCTCATTGTGAAGGTTTTTCTCTATGCGGCTGACGGCACGTCGAAGATCCTCTATTTCAATTGGTTTCAGTAGATAGTCTACAGAATTGACTTCAAATGCTTTTACGGCATAGTTGTCATAGGCTGTTGTCATCACTACCTGACCCTTCACCTCTATATGGCGGAATATGTCGAAGCAGTTGCCATCGGACAATTCCACATCCATGAAAATGGCATCCGCCTCGTTTTCTTTCATCCACGCCAGGGTTTCTCGGACAGAGCCGGTCTCTCCGATAATTTTTATATCGGGAAAATTCTCTTCGAGGAGGGCAATGAGATTCTTTCTTGCCCTTGGCTCGTCTTCGATTACTAATGTTTTGATTGTCATGTTATTATAATAGTGGTAGACGTACGCAAAACATCTTGTCCGTCTTTTCGACGATGACTTTTTCTCCGGAAGCGTCTTGGTACTGCTGGGTTATGTATTTCATTCCAAGCCCCGTGGACGGGGATGTTGTCAGTTTAGGTTTCAGGTTATTCTCCACGCAGAGGACTTCTCCATTTGAGAATATTTTGATAATCAAGGGGTCCTCTTCTGAAATAGAGTTGTGTTTGGTTGCGTTTTCAATCAGGAGCTGAAGAGTGCAGGGAATAATGAACCTGCTCATGTCAGCTTCAGGAACATCCACTTTCACAAAAAGGCCTGAAGAAAAACGGACTTTTAGTAGTTCGTAGTATTTATTTGCAAATTCCATTTCTTCGCTGATTCGAACCAGCGATTCTCCCTCATGGCGGAGCATGTACCGGTAAATTCCTGCGAGGCGGCGGGTAAAGAGCGACGCTTCTTCCTTCTCTCCATCTCTTACGAGCGAGTCAAGGATGTTGAGGGAATTGAAAAGAAAATGTGGGTCGACCTGCCGTTTGAGAGTCATGTACCGGAATTCTGCCTGGTGGGCTTTTTCCTGCTCCATCAGGACCTCGTTACTCTTGCTGACAGCATAGGTGATAACGTAACTGACGGAGTAGAAAGTCAACTCTGCAAGAATAGCAACGAGAAGCATCCTGAAAAAGCCTTTGGAAGAAAGAGATCCTTCGAAATGGAACGGAATCCCGTATCCGGCGAGGAGAGCGGCAATGACGGAGGTGAGAGAAATGAACACCAGAACAGCAGCTGTTGCCTTGTATCTGTTCAGGTGGAATCTCTTGCTGTAGAGGATGAAAGCTACAGTGACGCAAATCATCAGGATAAGGACTAGAGAATTTGTGGCGAATTCTCTCAGAACATCCATGAAACTCTTTTCCATGAAGAGGTCTGTCTCGAGAATGATATCGAGAGAGACGCGGAGAATGAATACGATAGAAACCGCCGATATGAGCCACCCCAGACTTTGCCTCCATTGATTATTCCTCTCTCTCCGCACCTTCCCGCCGTTACTACTGATACGGCGTGTTACAAAGTAGAGGATCCAGCCTATGATTTCTGTCGTAAGCAGGGTCGAAAGAGCGTGAATTACGGTCTCCGAAGATGAAAAGAGCCCGAAAAAATCTGCCCCAAGGGTGCCTAGGATGAATCCTGCGATGTTGACCAGAATGACATTGATTGCGGTGAATTCTACGGTCAGACCTCCCCACATGCAGAGGATTACGGTCATTGTCATCGTCAGAAGTGTAAGGAGAAGAGAGTCCTCAATCCCAGTGAGAGAGCAAATGACTGTAACTACGGCGTGTAGCGCAGCAAACCCATGAATAATAAGAGATTCCCTTGATAGTTTCATATCCGTGCTAAGTTACGGAATATAAGTGTAAATCGCAAAAATCACTACCGTTCGTCGCCTTTTTATCTCCATTCTTCACTTTTTTATCGCCGGTGGTCGCGCGTTTATTTTATATTAATAGGAATAATTTTTAATTTGCATTGATTAGCATTATACGATAACCAATCGAGTTTATGAATAACAAGCGTAATTTGTCATTCTGGGAGATGTGGAACCTGAGTTTCGGGTTCTTCGGCGTGCAGATAGCTTACGCTCTGCAGAGTGCCAACATCAGCCGCATTTTCGCGACTCTCGGCGCCGATCCCCACCAACTCTCGTTCTTCTGGATCCTTCCTCCTCTGATGGGAATGATCGTCCAGCCTCTCATCGGAAAGTATTCCGATAGGACATGGAACCGCCTCGGCCGCCGCAAGCCTTATCTTCTTGTCGGCGCCATTATCGCGGTCCTGGTGATGGTCATGCTCCCGAACGCCGGAAGTTTCCATTTCTCGACCAGACTGTTCCTCGGCCTCAATGCCGCAATGTGGTTCGGCCTGTTCTCGCTTATTTTCCTCGACACTTCGATCAATATCGCCATGCAGCCTTTCAAGATGATGGTCGGCGATATGGTCAACGAGGAGCAGAAGACCAAGGCCTATTCAATCCAGAGCTTCCTCTGCAATGCCGGAAGTCTCGCAGGATACCTTTTCCCGATTTTCTTCACATGGATTGGAATCGCAAATGAGGCCCCTGAGGGCATGATTCCTCCGTCTGTGATTACCTCCTTCTACGTCGGAGCGGCTATTCTGATTCTTTGCGTGCTGTTCACCTTCTTCAAAGTCAAGGAAATGCCTCCGAAGGAGTACGCCGAGTTCCATGGAATCGATCTCCAAAAGCAGGCGGAAACCCCGAAGGAAGGCCTTTTCAAGCTTCTTGTAAAGGCGCCGAAGACATTCTGGACCGTCGGTCTCGTCCAGTTCTTCTGCTGGGCTGCGTTCCTCTATATGTGGACCTATACCAACGGAACCCTCGCCGCAAATTGCTGGGGAATTGATCCCAATGTGCCGGGGGCAACAGCTTCTCCGGAGTATCAGGCCGCCGGCAACTGGGTGGGCGTCGTTTTCGCTATCCAGGCGGTCGGATCCATCCTTTGGGCCCTCCTGATCCCGAAATTCAAGAACATCAAGACCGCTTATGTGATAAGCCTTCTCATCGGTGCGGTAGGTTTCATCTCCATGATGTTCATCCATGACAAATACCTCGCATGCCTTGCCTTCCTCCTCATCGGAACCGCTTGGGCTGCGATGCTCGCTATACCTTTCAGCCTACTCACGAACGCCCTCGAGGGAAGTCCCCACATGGGAAGTTACCTGGGCCTTTTCAACTGCACGATCTGTCTTCCTCAGATTGTCGCTGCGGCCACGGGCGGTCTCGTAATCAGGCTTGTCGGCGGCAGCCAGGCTGCCATGCTCGCTCTTGCAGGATGCTTCCTCATCCTCGGAGCCTTATCAGTGAAACTGATCAAAACGAAATAATTCTTAATATTAACCAAAAATTAGATGAAAAGGATTATAACTGCCGTGGCTATTGTGCTCGCAAGCATTTTCGCCACATCCGTATCCGCCCAGAGCGGATATCAGGTCAAGGGAGTTGTAGTCGACGCCCAGGGCCCCGTGATTGGAGCTACTGTGATGGAAAAAGGTACCACTAATGGTACATCCACCGGACTTGACGGAGACTACACACTCACCGTTTCCTCTCCTGCAGCTGTCATCGAGATCAGCTGCATAGGTTACGCAACCCAGACCTTCGCGGCATCGCAGCTTCCGAAGACCATCACCCTCCTCGAGGACACAGAGTTCCTCGATGACGTTGTGGTCATCGGTTATGGTACCGTGAAGAAGACCGACATGACCGGATCCGTTTCGACGGTGAAGGCCGACCAGGTCAACAAGGGTATGATTTCTTCTCCTTCCCAGCTTCTTGCCGGAAAGTCTTCAGGTGTTGTTGTCACTGCAGGTGACGGACAGCCTGGTTCTGCTTCTACCATCCGTATCCGTGGAGGTTCCTCCCTCAACGCTACGAATGATCCTCTCGTTGTAATCGACGGACTTCCCGTCGGCGGTACCGGAATCTCCGGCGTGAGTGATGCTCTTGCTTCTATCAACCCGAGCGACATCGAGAGCTTCACCGTGCTCAAGGATGCTTCCGCAACCGCAATCTACGGATCCCGCGCTTCCAATGGTGTCATCATCATCACCACAAAGAAGGGCTCCAAGGGTGCTCAGAGGCCTACGATCAATGCCGACTTCACAACCTCTATCTCTCAGAATACCAAGTACCTCCGCGTACTTACCGGTGATGAGATGAGAGATGCGATGAATCAGTATTACAGCTCAAATCCGGATGCAATCGCAGCTGTCGGAAAAGAGAATACCGATTGGCAGAAGCAGATTTGGCAGACCGGCGTCAGCTATGATGCAAATGTTGGCATCGGCGGCACCGCCAAGTTAGGAAAGGCCGTTACCCTTCCTTACAGGGTCTCCGGCGGATATCTTTCACAGAAAGGTACCCTCAAGACTTCCTCAATGGACCGTGCCACCCTCGCCCTCAATCTCAATCCTTCTTTCCTTCAGGACCATCTCACAGTAGCCCTCAACGGAAAGGGAATGTATATCCGCAACCGCTTCGCCAACACCGCCGCTATCGGTCAGGCTGTCCGCTATGACCCTACCCAGCCGGTTTACGATGAGAACGGAATCAACGGATATCGCAGCTGGGGTAAGCCTAACACCCTCGGCACCAACCCTGTCGCTTCTATCGATGAGAAGACCGATCTTTCAAGTGCATACCGTTTCATCGGTAATGCCCAGTTCGATTATAAGATCCATGGTTTTGAGGATCTCCACATCAACCTCAACCTCGGTATTGATATGTCCAAGGGTGGCGGTACTGTCGATATCCTCCCCGGATCCGAGCAGTCATGGCACTCCCAGACCGAGGCTGGAGACGGACGTCACTCCGATTACGACCAGAAACGCAACGACCAGACCCTCGAGCTTTATGCAGCCTATGACAAGACTTTCAACGACCTTCATACCGTAGGTCTCATGGCAGGTTATTCATGGCAGCACTTCTGGCACAAATCCAATAGCTATTCTTTCGCACCCAACAACACTTCGAAGGTGTACGAAGACAAGCACAATGCTTTCGAGAATTACCTCGTTTCTTTCTTCGGAAGAGCCAATTATTCGTTCGCTGACCGCTACCTCTTCACTGCAACTCTCCGTGCGGATGGTACTTCCCGCTTCTCCAACAACAAGTGGGGTATCTTCCCTTCAGTCGCTTTCGCATGGAACATCAAGAACGAAGAGTTCATGGAGAATCTTTCCAACCTCTCCGCTCTCAAGCTGCGTCTCTCCTGGGGACAGACCGGACAGCAGGATGTTGCCGGCGACTCTTATCCGACTCTTCCTACTTACTATACCAGCCAGCTCGGAAGCTACTACTACTTCGGTGACAAGCTGATTGCCCCGATCCGCCCGAATCCTTATAACGAGGAACTCAAGTGGGAGACCACAACTACCTGGAATGCAGGTATTGACCTCGGTCTTTGGAACGGCCGCTTTACTGCAAGTGTAGACGCTTATCACAGGGTCACCACCGACCTTCTCAACTACACTCCTGTTGCAGGCCTTGCCAACCTCAAGAACTATCTTGACGCAAACATCGGTACCCTCGAGAACAACGGTGTTGAGGTCGACCTCAACATTATTCCTATCGAGACCCGTGACTTCTCTTGGCAGATCGGTCTCAACGGTGCATACAATCACCAGCTCATTACCAAGCTCACCACCAATGACGGTGACGGGTACAAGGGAGTTGATTGCGGTCCGGACCTTTCCGCTGCAGTCGGCAACAAGATCCAGAAGCACATGACCGGCTACGCTCCTTATACATTCTATGTTTACGAGCAGGTATATGACGCTGACGGCCAGCCTATCATGGGCGCTTACATCGACCGCAACAACGATGGCAAGATCGACGATGACGACCGCTATTACAGCAAGTCTCCGGCTCCGAAGGTGACCATGGGTCTTAATACTACCCTCACATACAAGAGGTTCACCCTTGCAGCTTCCGCTCATGCCAACTTTGGAAACTATGTATTTGACGACAACTCCAATTCGCTCAGCCTCATTACTGACCTTTGGACCAACAACTTCATTGCCAACAGGACTCCTCAGGCTATCAAGGACGGCTTCACAAAGGCCCAGTATTTCACTGACTATTTTGTGAAGAACGCTTCTTTCTTCAAGCTTGACAACGTCACTGCAGGATACACCTTCGGACTTCCCAAGGATATGTCTCTCAATGTATTCGCAACTGTACAGAATGTTTTCGTCATCACTCCTTATCAGGGAATCGATCCTGAAATCTTCACCGGTGTCGACTCCAATCTATGGCCTCGTCCTAGGACTTATGTCCTTGGTCTCAAGTTCAACTTTTAATCGGAGGAGGACAATATTATGAAAATCAAAAGACTTTCAATAGTCGCTATTGCGGCGATGATGCTTGCAGGACTGAACTCCTGCGTGGGCGATCTCAACGTCACCCCTATTGACCCTAACGTCACTCTTCCCGAGGACGTCCTCAATACTGAAGACGCATATGCCGCCCTTTTGGCAAAATGCTATGCCGGTCTTACTACCAGTGGCTCGGACGGCCCTGACGGCGGCCCTGATATCGACGGTATCGACGGAGGTTTCGGCCAGTATATGCGTGCCCTGTTCTATATGAACGAGCTTACTACCGATGAGGCTCTTTGCGTATGGAACGATAAGACCGTCAAGGATCTTCACGCTCTCTCATTCACTACTTCCGACATTTTCGTCACTTCTATGTATTCGAGGCTTTTCTATCAGATCTCGCTCTGCAATGAGTTCATCCGCCGTGCAAAGGCGTCTGAATTCAAGGATAGCCAGAATATAAAGACCATGATAGCAGAAGCGCGTGCTCTCAGAGCCCTCAGCTACTATCATGCAATCGATATGTTCGGTGATGTGCCTTTCGCCGACGAGACCTCAAAGGTCGGCTCAGAAGGACCTGACCAGATGTCACGTGCCGAACTTTTCGCTTGGCTTGATGCTGAGTGCAAAGACCTTATCGAAGGCGGTGACCTCAAGGGTGCGAAGCAGAATGTTTACGGCCGTCTCGACGTCAATTTCGTCAAGATGATCCGCGCCCACCTCAACCTCAACGCTTCCGTATATCTCGGTAAGTCTGACGTGAAAGAGAATTACGACGTCGTCGGTACTCTCTGCAAGGAGATCGTAGCCGATTATCCTACTCTTCATGGCAAGTACACCGACCTTTTCGGAGCAGACAATCACCTCTTCACCGATGAGATTATCTTCGGTATCGAGCAGGATGGCGCCTATACCCAGAACTATGGCGGCAGCTGCTTCCTCATCAAGGCTTCTTATGTGGGTGGTGATACCTACAAAGTTGACGGAGTAGAGCGCAATACCGCTACCGACAACCTCGGTATCGATGACGGATGGGGCGGAACTCTCGTTACCCCCGAATTCATCAACAAGTTTGACGATTCCGATGCCAGGAAGCTCTTCTGGGCTCCTTCAACCAAGCCGGAAGAGTCCGCCACCATCGAGGAAATCGACTTCCTCAAAGGCTGGTCTGCCCATAAGTTCACCAACCTCAACAGCGACGGCTCCGTTCCCGCAATTATCAACTTCCCTTCAACGGATGTTCCTCTTTTCCGTGCTGCAGATGCTTATCTGATGCTTGCAGAGGCCCAGCTCCGCGGTGCTACCACAGTTACCGTTGCTGACGGTCAGGCGGCTTGGAATGCTGTCCGCGCAAGGGCAGGTCTCGGCAATGCCGAATATAAGCTCGACGGTATCATCGACGAGCGTGGCCGCGAACTCTACTGGGAGTGCTGGAGAAGGTCTGACCTTGTCCGTTTCGGTCTCCTTACTTCTTCTGACTATCTTTGGGAGTGGAAAGGCGGTGTCCAGGCCGGCCAGGCTGTGGACAGCAAGTACAACATTCTGCCTCTCCCTGTCAATGAACTCAACAGCAATCTCAAGCTCCAGCAGAATGAACCCTGGCGTTAAAAGAATCTGAGATATGAAAAATATATTTGCAAAAATACTCTCCGGCGCGCTTCTTCTTGGAGCGTTCGCCTGCAGTGAACTGGAGCATACCCTCTACGTTCCCGAGAACGCGGTCGCCCCGGTTCTGAACTCGATCGACGTTGCGCAGTCAGTGCTCGTCGAGGACGGGACTTACGGTACGGCAAAATTCACTCCCGCCGACTATGGGATGAATTTCGCTGTCCAGTATGTCCTCTTTGCCGACCCTCTTTCCAGCGATTTCTCTTCTGAGAAAAGAGTGGCCTCGCTGAATTATTCAGCCGGAATGGATCCCCAGATTTCAATTCCTGCGAATGCACTCAACTCCATCCTCATCTCTGCAGGTCTTCCTGCAAATGAAGAGACTGAAGTCAACTTCCGAATCAAGTCTGTCGTTCAGGGAGAAAGCGGTGCCGTAAGCGGAATTGCAGACCTTGTTTCCAACGGTCTTTCCTCTAAGGTAACTCCTTTCGAGGCAGAGAAAGAATATCCTAAGGTATGGCTCCCTGGTTCGGCTAATGGTTGGAACCATGGTAAAGCTCAGCATCTTTTCAATTTTGATGAAGATGAAGTTAAATATCAGGGTGTTACCGATTTCGGAGAGGATCATGCTTCCAACCAGTTCAAGCTCACCGGAGCTGCCGGCTGGGACAATGAGACCGGAAACTGGGGTGTCGCTGATCCTTCAGCTGCTGCAGAGTCAGCTTCCATAACCCTTCTTAACGGCTCTAACGACAATATTACACAGTATACGGCCAACCGTTACTATCACTTCACCTTCGACAAGCCGAGCCTCGGTCTTAAGATGGACTACGGATTCAACCAGGTAGGTGTAATTGGTCTTAACGGAGACTGGGACAATGATATTGTCATGCAGATGAATTCCAAGCAGGTATTCTATGCCGATGTCGACGTTGCTGCTGCTACTGAGTTCAAGTTCCGTCTTGACGCAGCCTGGGGCACCAACTGGGGTGGCTCTATGGAAGACCTCAAGAATATGGAGACAATATTCCTATCGAGGCCGGTAAGTATCGTATCTACCTCAACATCAACAATTCTGACAAGGTGACCTGCTCTCTCAATCCGGATATGTACGGAAAGGATGAGGATGAAGGTGGCGAGGAACCGCAGCCTGCATTCGAAGGCTGGAGCCTCATCGGTATCGGCGGCGACTGGGAGAATGACGTCGATATGGCACAGGCAGGAGATTTCTGGTCTGTAAAGAACGTCACAATCGCTGCAGCTGATCAGTTCAAGTTCCGCAAGGCTCATGACTGGGCTGAAAATATCGGCGCTCCCGGAGATGTTGAGCCGTTCGTCGTAACGCTTGGACAGTCTTATGAAGGCGTAGCCGGAGGAAAGAACCTCGGAGTTCCTGCAGACGGTACCTATGACCTCTATGTCAATCCTACCACCAAGGTATTCTATGTGATGGAGCCGGGTGTTGTCCCTGCAGAAATTGCAACATGGGGTCTTGTCGGTAGCAATATCAACAACTGGGGAGAAACTCCTGACCTTGTTATGGAGTTTGAGAACGACCTTCTTGTCCGCAAGAATGTCACTCTCACTACCGGTTCTCAGTTCAAGCTTCGTTACCAGAACAACTGGGATGTCAATCGTGGCGCTCCCGGCTCTGTCGAGCCTTATGTCATGTCAGCCGAGAAGGGTATCCGCGCTACTGCCGGAGGTAAGAATCTCGGCGTAGCAGAAGACGGTTCTTACGACATTTGGTATGACGTAGTCAACGAGATTATCTATGTCGTCAAGGCAGGAGCCGCTCTTCCTCAGACATGGGGCGTAGTAGGCGATTTCACCTCTTGGGGAGAAAAACCTGACGTTTCGATGGTGGAAGAGGACGGCATGATTGTCGCCAGGAATATTGCTCTTCAAACTACCAACCAGTACAAGGTTCGTTTCAATAAAGATTGGGGTGTCAACCGTGGCGCTCCCGGTGATGTCGAGCCGTTCGTTATCACTCTTGGCGAGCCTCTCGCTGCTACCGCAGGCGGTAAGAATATGGCTGTTCCTGAGGATGGAATGTTCGATATCTACTACGATCAGACCAACGAGCTCCTCTACACTGTCAAGGCTGGTGAAAAGCCGAACACAGGCGAACCTCAGCCGGTTGATACCTGGGGTCTTGTAGGAGATTTCAACGGCTGGAGCAATGATATTGTCATGACCGAGAGCAATGGTGTCTTTACGGGCTTCGTCGTAATCGGTTACAAGGATGACAATACTGTCCAGAAGTTCAAGATCAGAAAGAACGCTGCGTGGGACGTAAGTGTCGGTGGAAACCTCGTTTCTCTTGATACCCCGTTCGAGGCAGTCTCTGAAAGCGGTCCTGATATCGTAGTCCCGGAAATCGGAGCATACAAGGTAGTCTATGACACAACAGCTAAGACTATCACTGTTTCCAAGATTCAGGGATGGTCAGTTATCGGCGCTGTCGGCGGCTCCAACTGGGATAAAGACTTTGTAATGACATTCGACGGTCATTCAAAGTGGGTCAGCGAGCCTATCGCTATGACTGACGCGTCCAAGTTCAAGGTACGTTTCAACTCTTCTTGGGATGATGTCAATACCCGCGGAGCCGAGGCAGAAGGCTTTGCATTCACCGCCGGCACCGCCTTCAAGGTAGTAAGCCCCGGTAAGGATATCGCTGCTCCTGCAGCCGGTACATATACCGTGACGTTCGATACTGCTGCAGAAGAGGTTACAGTCGCTGCAGAAGGGGGGATGTCAGCATTTACCATCAGCAGTGCTGACGACTGGGCAAAATTCGTCGTGGCATCTGCTGAAAAAACGTATGGCAAAGAAGAGACAGTTACCCTCGCGTCAGACATAACCGTCACTGCTCTTGTAGATACCCTTTTCTGCAACTTCGACGGCGGTAATCACACGATTACTTATTCTTTCGACCAGGCATCGGACGGTACCGAGAACAGTCTCGGTCTCTTCCGAGTGGTTAAAGGCACTCAGGTAAAGAATCTCAATGTAGTTGGTACACTCAATACTCTTGCTGCAATCAACATCGGTGGAGTTGTCGGGCATGCCAAGGACGGCGCCGTCATCGATCACTGCGTCAGCAACGTAACTATTGTTGCGACTAAGAAAGTCACCCAGAAGATGGGTGGAATCGTAGGTTGGGCTGATGCGGGAAGCAAGATTACCAACTGTGTCAATAAGGCACCGGTCGGAATGTTCATTCCTGGAAAAGCATCTGCCAATGCATCCCAGATTGGAGGAATTGTCGGCCACATCGAAGGTGGTATCGAAATTACTTCTTGCGTAAACGAAGGACAGGTAACTTATGAAGGCACAGGAACACCTCGTATCGGAGGCATGTGCGGTTATATCAATAATCTGACCAACATGACCTTTAAGGATTGTACCAACAAGGGAGCTATCGTTCTGAACGAGGGTAATTATACTGCAAGTTCATGGTCTTATATTGGAGGTTTGACCGGTTATTACGGTACTCCGACTCAGGGCTCCAGCGTGGTATATGACGGCTGCGTCAACGAAGGCCCTGTAACCGCAAATGTCACTGATACCAAAACTAAAATCCGTATGGGAGGAATCGCTGCGCATGGCGGAATCAGCAATGATGCGTATGCAGAGGGTTCATTGGTATGGGAATTCAAGAATTGTACGAACAAGGGAGAACTCACCAGTACATTGACATCTGCAAATAACCATATTGGCGGAATACTTGGTATTGGCGAGACTACAACAAAAGTTGTCTGCGACGGTTGCACCAACTCCGGCTCAATTACAGTCGCTGGTAATGGAAACGTAGGTGGAATAATGGGTCAGCTCACAAGCGTCAGCTCGTCTTATACAAATTTCACCGTTACCAAGGAGACCGTAATCTCTGTAAAGGGCGGCAAGGTTGGTATTGTTGGCGGAAATAATTCTCCGTTTACCACAGCTCAGACCGGAAAAGTGGCCGGAACTCTTGTAATAGGAGGTGAGACAACGGTTCTTACATCCAGCAATTATAAGGACCATCTTTTTGGTTCTGATCTCGGCACTGGCGGAAGCACTGACGGTGTTACCTTCGGCGACTAATTTGCTTTGACTTTTTGAGGAGGAGGCCCTTGGCCGGGCCTCCTCTTCCCAATTAAATAGCTCGTTATGAGAAAGTTGAGATTTTTCCTTGCAGCGGTAGCCGCTGCCGGTATTTTTGCAGTTTCGTGTCAGCCCAAGAATCCCGACAATCAGGGAGGAAGCGGTGGCGGAGGAAACAAGGAGGACGAACCGACCCCTGTTGTAACAGAAACCGATCTTGCGGATATCACTTATCAGGTCAATGTCTATAGCTTTGCCGATAGTAATTCCGACGGTTGGGGTGATATTAAGGGCGTCACTTCTCATCTTGATTATTTCGAGAGCCTCGGGGTCACCGCCCTCTGGCTTTCTCCGATTCAGACCTCGGCTTCGTATCATGGTTACGATGTTCTGGATTATTATTCCATCAACCCCAAGCTCGGCACGGAAGCGGATTTCAAGGACCTTATCGACAAGGCTAAGGCAAAGGGCATAGACATCTATATGGACTATGTGCTCAACCATTCCGGAAGGGGAGAGTGGTTCTCTAATGCGATCTCTTCTGAATCAAGTCCTTATCGTAGCTACTACGTACTTTCATCCAACCCTACGGCTGATGTTGCCGCCGGGAAGGTCGATAACTATGGCGGAGCGAAGACGCCGGGTATGGGAGCATGGCATGTCGCTGCGGGCGGTGATCTTGGCTACAAGGGTAGACTCCACTTCCGCCTCGACTGGGCAAAGAAGACAATCACAGTGACTCAGAGTACCGATGCCGTCCAGACGTCCAATCCTTCCGCCTCCAAATGGCTCTGGATTGGCAGCGTAGGGGCCGTCGGCCTCTATGAGACCTCATCCAATATCTTTGAGATCACCATAGATGTCAATACCGACTGGGGATTCCTTATCCGCACTTCCACGACGACATGGGACGGAGGCACCAAGTACGGCGGAAACGGCTCCAGCATTACCTTTGGCACTCCTTTCCCGATCAACAACACGACGGCCGCCGACATCACCTTCGGAGGCACCAGCATCCAGTACTTTGCCAGCTTTGACCAGAGTATGCCGGATCTTAACTATGGCCCCTATTCAACTGCCTCATCGTCAGCTGCTTTCAAGGATCTGGCCGCTTCTGCCGACAAATGGATAAAGATGGGAGTCAACGGACTCAGGCTTGATGCGGTCCTCTGGATCTACCAGAAGCAGACAACGGCCAACGTCTCTTTCCTCAAGCAGTGGTACGACCACTGCAACGCAACCTATAAGGCTCGCGGAGGGGAGGGGAACCTCTTTATGGTAGGCGAGGCCTGGGCGGACAATGTCGATCAGATGGCCCCTTATTATCAGGGACTTCCGTCGAATTTCAACTTCTATTATTATTGGACTCTCAAGGATAGGATCAACGGCGGCAAGGGTAACGACTTCGCCTCCACTGTCATATCTTTCAGGAATAAATTCAGGGCTCAGAGATCTGATTTCATCGATGCTATCAAGCTCTCGAATCATGACGAGGACCGCGCAGGAAGCGATTTAGGTAGGAATGCAGGAAAGGAAAAACTCGCAGGCGCCGTCCTTCTGACCTCTCCCGGCAAGCCTTTCATCTATCAGGGTGAGGAGCTCGGCTATTATGGCACCAAGTCTAATGGCGATGAGTATATCCGCACTCCGATCAAGTGGACAAAGACCGGCTCAGTGCCTTCTGCTGCCCTTAACGGAAAGGTGGATAATACTATGTTGAATGCTGATATTTCCGTTGAGGCTCAGTCCGGTAAAGATGATTCAGTCCTCTCTGTCTACCGTAAGTTCGGAAAGGCACGTAACGAATATAAGTCTCTTGCCAAAGGCGAGATGACAGCGGTTACTTCTACAAATACTGCAGTGGCCATCTGGACAATGAGTTATGACGGAGAGACAGCTCTTGTAGTCCATAACTTCAGTCCCGTTCAGGTAAGTGTAACTCCTGGCCTTTATAAGCTGACCGACCTAGCCGTCTCTAACGGAACGGTCTCAGTCTCAGGTTCTTCCGTTACCCTTGGAGGCTACGCTTCGGCAGTATTCATTCAATGAATGTATTGATAGAGGGCAAGGTTAGACCCTCATAAAACCATAGCCGCCCGTGGCTTTGTGAACGGGAGGGGCCCGAAGACAGATCGACGGGCGGAGATCTGGCTTTGGGAGGGATAGGACCGAAGGTCCGTAGTTTTAAGAGGGTCTAACCTTGCACGTAAGATACATTCATACAATATATGATAGATGATATTAGTACATAACGATGATGAAATGGAATAAGACAGTTTTTACCCTTTTGGCGGTCGCTGTAGTAGTAGGCTGCGGGAAGCCGGATGCGAACGAGAATAAGCAGGGAAGTGGATCCGACAAGGAGGAAGAGAAGACGCCGGAAGTTGTCGTAAAACCGTTTATGACAGGAGCCGACGTCAGCTGGACAAGCGAGATGGAGGCGGCTGGAAAGACGTTCAAGGGAACGGATGGGAAAACGGCTGACCTTTTTGCAATCCTCTCAGACTGCGGTCTCAATGCTGTAAGGCTTCGCGTCTGGGTAGGGCCAACTGGAGGATGGAGCGGCAAAGACGATGTGGTAAAGCTCGCCAAGAGAGCAACCGAAAAGGGTCTTGCTGTGATGGTGGATTTCCATTACAGCGACTTCTTTGCAGACCCATCAAGACAGACTGTCCCAGAGGCTTGGAAAGCGGATATCGGTGACATCTCCAAAATGGCCACCCATGTAAAGGACCATACCACCGAGGTGCTTCAGGCTCTTAAGGCTGCGGGGGTGAGTCCGAAATGGGTCCAGATAGGCAATGAGACGAGAAACGGTATGATATGGCCATCGGGTCAACTTTGGAATGACAAAGGCGATATCGCCGGAGGATGGCAGAACTTCGTGAACCTGTATAATGCCGGATACAATGCTGCAAAAGCTGTTTTTTCCAATATACTTGTGATGCCCCATCTCAATAACGCCTTCGACGACAACGCATGGTGGTTCTCTAAGTTCAAGGCCGCCGGGGGGAAGATGGACATGATAGCTCTGTCGCATTATCCCCAGACCGTCACCGGGAAGACCTGGCAGCAGGCCAATGACCTTGCCGTGTCAAGAATTCAGGCCCTTTCGGCAGCGAATAGCTGCAAGGTGATGGTTTCTGAAGTTGGCATAAAGGCTTCTGACCTTGCCCTTGGGAAGCAAATCCTCACTGATTTCATCGGAAAAATCAAGAGCTCAGGCTCTTGCTCCGGTATCTTCTACTGGGAACCGGAGGTCTATGGAGGATGGAAACCGGCTATCTATACGACTCTTGGATGGAACAGCTATGATATGGGCTGCTTTACGGCCCAGGGAGCCCCTTCCGATGCATTCCTAACGCTAAAAAACAACTAAACATATGAAACGGATTCTCATACTTTTCTCGGGCGCACTTCTTCTTGCTTCCTGCGGGACAAAGTCGGCATCAAACGCTGAAAATGTCCCCTTTGCAACTGGTTCAGGGGTCATTCGCATTGAGCCTCTTTCCTGGTGGACGGATATGAAAACCGACCTTCAGCTGATGGTGAAGGGCGATAATATCTCTGAATATGAGGTTTCATTCGATACGCCGGCCATAAAGGTCACAGGGACCCATCCCGGAGATAATCCCAACTATGTATTTATCGATGTTGAAATCGGCCCAAAGGCCGTGCCGGGGACATATTATCTTGTCTTTAAGAAGGGAGAGGATACTTTCAAGGCTCCGTACGTAATCAACGGCAGGAGAGAAGGAAGCGCCGACAGGGAGAGTTTCACCACAGCCGACCTTATCTATCTGATAATGCCGGACCGCTTTGCCAACGGCGACCCGGCAAATGACAATGCTTTCTCCGGAAATGTCTATGACGACGGTTCTGCAAGGGCTTACAAAGTCCCTACAATGCCGGACAGGGCAGACAGGGACAAGCCTCTATACCGCCACGGAGGCGATATCAAGGGTATAATTGACCATCTTGACTATATCGCTGACCTCGGCGCTACGGCTCTTTGGAGCACCCCTCTTCTTCTTGACAATCAGGAATATGAGTCCTACCACGGTTACGCTTGCTGCGATTATTACCATATTGATCCCCGTTTCGGAGATAACGCCCTCTATCGGGAAATGGTCTCAAAGGCTCACGATAAGGGAATAAAGGTCATAATGGACGTAGTTACCAACCATTGCGGGACCCGCCATTGGTGGATGGACGACGCTCCGTTCAAGGATTGGTACCATGTCAACGAACCGTATATGCAGATGAATGCATTGTTCTCTGTCTATATGGATCCGAACGCTGCGAAGACCGATCTCGATCGGCAGGAAAGCGGCTGGTTCGTTCCTTCGATGCCCGATATGAACCTCGATAATCCCTTTGTTCTCAAGTACTTCCAGCAGTGGGCGATCTGGTGGATAGAGTATGCCGACCTCGACGGACTCCGTGTAGATACGTATCCGTACAATGAGCCGGAGCCGATGAGCCGCTGGTGTGCTGCCGTAAGGGAAGAGTATCCTGCAATGAACATTGTCGGCGAGTGCTGGGATAATAATATCGCTCAGCTCGCATATTGGCAGACCGGTGCCGGCAATAAGAACGGCTTTGACAGTAATCTCCCTTCAATAATGGACTTCCCCCTGAGGGACGCGATGATTGGAGCGATGTGCGAGGAGAATGTAAATTGGTCCGAGGGTATGACCCGCGTCTATAGCGTCCTCGCTCAGGATTTTGCCTATGCAGACCTCAGCCACATGATGACATTCTTTGCCAACCATGACCATCCGAGAACCGGCGATATAATGCAGCGTGACCCTCGAAAGATGAAGATGCTGTATGCCATGCTTGCAACAATCCGCGGCATACCGCAACTCTACTATGGAGACGAGATGATGTTCCTTGAGAGAGAGGGATTCGGCAATGATGGATCTAAGAGAATCGACTTCCCGGGGGGCTGGGAGGGTGATAAGTACAATCTTTTCACTGCAGAAGGCCGAGAGGCGGCGGGCCTATCTTTTGCGGAGCTTCATGATTATGCCAAGGCCCTTTTCAATTGGAGAAAGACTGCAAAGGTCATTCATGACGGCAAGACCCTCCATTTCCTCTCCCGCCACAATGAGTACAATCGCAACATAACCGAGAATACCTACGGGTACTTCCGTTACAATGACACCGACGCTGTATACGTTTTCATCAATAACGAATCCGTTGACAAGAATATCCCCTGGTCTCACTATAGCGAATTCGTCTCCGGTCCAGTCAAGGGGCGCGACGTCGTAACAGGCTCTGAGATAGTTCTTTCCGATGATACGGTTGTGCCTGCAAAGTCAGCTCTTGTTGTCGAATTCAAAAGATAGTTTTTATGAAATACAGGCTTCTGATATTCTCGCTTCTTTTTTCCCTGACTCTCTCAGCTCAGAATTTCAACGGCGGGTGGAGGTTCATAAAGGCGGATGATCCCGCTTTTGCTGAGGCGCTCTTCGATGATTCCTCATGGCGCCTTCTGGACCTTCCCCACGATTGGGGAGTGGAAGGAGAGTTTAAGCAGGAGTACCCCGGGGAGACCGGAAAGCTCCCTTGGTGGGGGACTGCATGGTATCGGAAGCGCTTCACTGTCAACGACTTGTCTGAATCAGTCTTCATTGATTTCGGAGGAGTCATGGCCAATCCGACAGTATTCTGCAACGGCGTCGAGGTGGGTCGCTGGGCTTATGGATACTCTTCTTTCAGGGTCGATTTGACTCCTTCTCTTCGGGAAGGCGATAATGTTGTCGCCGTCCGGGTCGATAATCCTGAGAATTCCAGCCGCTGGTATCCCGGAGGAGGGATTTATCGCAATGTCTCTCTTGTTAGAGAGGGACCAGTAGCGGTTGACCATTGGGGGACATTTGTACGGACAGAGCTAGTCGGAGAAGGAGCGAAAGTCAGCCTTTCAGTTTCCATCCGCGGAGGCTTCGAAGGAGTCAATATACGTAGCAGAATTTTTCGGGAAGGCTCTCCAGAGGTCCTTGCTGAAACTGTTTCTGAAGCTGGGGAAGCAATTGTCAATCAGGGTTTTGAACTAAAAGATATAAGCCTTTGGAGCCCTGAACACCCTTCGATGTACGTAGTCCGTACGGAACTTTTGAAGGAAGGGAAGGTCGCCGCTGAATATGATACACCTTTTGGAATCCGCTCGGCCTCTTTCCGCCCAGACGGGTTCTATCTCAATGGTGAAAAGACTTTCATCAAAGGGGTCTGTCTCCATCATGATGCCGGTGCTCTCGGGGCTGCTTGGAACGAGGAAGTATGGGTCAAGAGGCTCAAGGCTCTCAAAGAAATGGGCTGCAATGCTATCAGGACTTCTCATAATCCGCCTGCTCAGGAGCTTCTGGACCTTTGTGACCGGATGGGCTTTCTCGTTATGGATGAGCTTACTGATACATGGACCTATGCCAAGAAACCAAACGGGTACGCTTCTCTTTTCGAAGAGTGGGCGGAGAAGGATCTTCGCGCGATGATTCGCCGCGATCGCAACCACCCTTCGGTCATCCTCTGGTCTATCGGCAATGAGTGCGGTGAGCAGGGCCTGCCTGAAAAGTGGTGGATTCCGCACCATCTAACTTATATTTGCCATCAGGAGGACCCTACAAGGCCGACAACCAGCGGCAATGACAATCTCTGGGCATCGACCCAGCCCTATCACGAGAGCGTCGATGTGTATGGATTCAATTATAAGCCCCATTCATATTCCGCCTTCCATAAGGCCAACCCTACTCAGCCTTATCTTGGCAGCGAAACGGCCTCCTGCATCAGTACAAGGGGATATTATGAGTTCCCAGTATCAAATGAGAAAGGCGAAGGATGGACGATGGATGCTCCTTTCCAGGTGAGCTCCTACGACCTTTATGCTCCCGCCTGGGCTTCATCTCCTGATTACGAGTGGTTCTACGAGGACGAGAATCCCGAGTGCGCCGGAGAATTCGTATGGACGGGTTATGACTATCTCGGAGAGCCGACTCCTTATAATCTCGATCCTTCGATTCTGACCAACTTCCACTCGGAGGAGGAAAAGGCCAAGGCAATTGCCGAACTTGAAGCATGGGGACAGAAGGTCGCCTCCGTGCCTCTGCCTTCAAGGAGTTCCTATTTCGGCATCTTCGATCTTGCCGGTTTCCCGAAAGACCGTTTCTGGCTTTATCAGGCACGGTGGAGACCGTCTCTTCCTATGGCCCATATCCTTCCGCACTGGACCTGGCCGGGACGTGAGGGAAAGGTGACCCCGATTCATGTATATACGTCCGGAGATAGCGCTGAGCTTTTTATAAACGGAGAGTCTAAGGGCTTGAAAGTCAAGGGAGACAGGGAATACCGTCTCCGCTGGGATGACGTTCTCTATGAGCCCGGTACTGTCGAAGTCGTTGCTTACAAGGACGGTATGGAATGGGCTCGAGATGCTGTCCGTACGGTAGGAAAGCCGTATAGGATCGAGGTGACAAAAGATGCAGGCGGTTCCGACTCCGATAGCTATGCTTTCTATACAGTTAGGGTTCTGGATCGTCATGGTAATCTTGTCCCGGCGGCAGAGAACCTTCTGGAAATCAGCGTTAAAGACGCTTCTTTCATAGCGGCTGATGCAGGCGATCCGACAAGCCTTGTCCCTTTCTACAGTAAGAGCCTCAAAGCTTTTGGAGGCCTTGCATCGATTATCATTAAGCCCTCATCTTCGAAAGATGGTATTCTGACTGTCAAGAGCAAGGGCCTAAAAACGGGAAAAACGATTGTACCCAAAAGATAAATAATTGAATATGAAAAAGATACTCTTTGCACTCGCGGCGATTATTGCCGTAGCAAGCTGTTCGAAAAAGACAGAAGGCCCAGCAACTCATCCCGCATGGACATACAACTCTGTAATGTATGAAGTCAATATCCGTCAATTCTCTCCGGAAGGGACGTTCAAGGCGGTGGAGGAGCAGCTCCCGAGGCTCTCTGAGCTTGGTGTGGATATTCTTTGGCTTATGCCGATGTACGAGATCGGCGTTGAGGGTAGAAAAGGAACCCTTGGCTCTTATTATGCCATTTCAGATTATTGCAAGGTTAATCCGGAGTTCGGCACAATGCAGGATTTCGAAGATCTCCTTTCCTCTGCTCATGCCGCCGGATTCAAGGTGATTCTGGACTGGGTTGCCAACCAGACGGCCCCGGATAATGTCTGGATGAAAGAGAAACCGGCCGATTTCTATGAGAGAGATGCCGATGGCAATGCCATCTGGGAGTATGACTGGACCGACACCAGGAGCCTGAATTACGAGAACACTGCAGTCTGGGATGCCCAGGAGGAGTGCATGCGGTTCTGGCTCGACAAGGGAGTGGATGGTTTCCGCTGCGATGCGGCTGGGGAAATGCCGTCCAAAGTATGGGAGAAAATAATTCCCGAGCTTCAAGGGGCTTACCCCGACGCTTATTTCCTTGCAGAGGCGGAAAAACCGGAACTCGCAGCAGTCTTTGACGCAACATACGCCTGGGAGCTTCATCATCTTATGAATGATATCGCTCAGGGGAAAAAGACGGTCAATGACCTGAAGGCTTACATTGCAAAAGATGCAAAGAATACGGCTCCAAGCGCGTTCAGACTTATGTTCACTTCCAACCATGATGAGAACAGTTGGGCTGGGACTGAGTTTGAGAGGATGGGAGATGCGGCTTCTGTGATGGCCGTTCTCTGCTTCACTCTTCCAAAGGGTCAGCCGCTTATCTATACCGGTCAGGAAATAGGCCTTTCGAGGAGGCTTGAATTCTTTGAAAAGGATCCGATTACAGACTGGTCGTCTAATGATTTTACGACTTTCTTCAAAGGTCTTGTCGATTTCCGTCATGCCCATAAGGCCCTCGCGGCGGGGGAGAAAGGCGGTCCCATCGAGTACCTCAAAGGCTATCCCGAGGGAGTTCTTGCTTTCCGCCGCGCTGTCGAAGGCGATGCGGTCACTGTTATCGCCAATCTGACCGCTGAAACAGTCGCTCTTCCCGGCGGCGAAACCCTCGCTCCTTGGGGCTATAAACTTTTGCCAGAATAAGGTATCGATTCAAAATTAGTATGAAAAAGTTATTATTTATAGCAGCGGCCATCATTGCCATTTCTTGCACTCCGAAGGTCAAGGAATTTAAGGAGATATCGAGAATGCAGAGCCCTGACGGAGGGCTCGAAGTATGCGTCGGAATCAGTGACAAGGGAGAGCCGGTTTATAGTCTTTCCCGCAAAGGAGAGGAGGTGATTCTGCCGTCGAGACTTGGTTATACCCTAATGGACGGCAGGTCGCTGAATCGCGGGTTCAAGCCTCTTTCTGTTTCTCCGACTCAGGAGAAGGATGAGACCTGGAACCCTGTATGGGGCGAGGAGTCAGAGATACGGAATCATTACAAGGAGATGTCGGTCACATTCGACAAGGAGGATGGGATCGTAATGAGAGTCGCTTTCAGGCTCTATGACGAAGGCCTCGCATTCCGGTATGAGTTCCCCATGGAGAACAAGCTGACCTATTTCAATATCAAGGAGGAGGTTACTGAATTTGCAATGACGGGTGATCATACCGCGTGGTGGATTCCCGGCGACTATGACACCCAGGAGTACAATTATTCCGAAACCAGGCTCAGCGGAATATCGAAGCAGATGGAGAAGATGAGGATTTATAATGCCTCCCAGACCGGATTCTCAAGGACAGGCGTCCAGACGGCTCTTCAGATGAAAACCGACGGTGGGCTTTATATCAATATCCATGAAGCAGCGGTCCTGAATTATCCGACCGCAAACCTCAATCTCGATCCGCGGACTCTGACTTTCAGGACATGGCTCACTCCCGATGCAGAGGGGATAAAAGGCCGCCTTCAGGCTCCCTGCGTTTCTCCGTGGAGGACAGTTATGGTCGTGGATGATGCACGGAAGGTCCTCTCTTCCAGGTTGATTCTAAATCTTAACGAGCCTTGCTGCATAGAGGATGTCAGCTGGATCCATCCTGTCAAGTACATGGGTGTCTGGTGGGAGATGATAACCGGAAAGACCCACTGGTCATATACTTCCGATGTCCCTTCCGTCCAGCTTGGGGTGACTGATTATAGTTCTTTGACCCCTCATGGATACCACGGAGCGACTACTGAAAATGTCAAAAGGTATATAGATTTTGCTGCTGAAAACGGGTTCGACGCCGTCCTTGTAGAAGGCTGGAACGAAGGCTGGGAGGATTGGTTCGGATGCCAGAAGGACTATGTCTTCGACTTCGTCAGCCCTTATCCCGACTTCGACCTCGAGGGGCTTAACGAGTACGCTCATTCAAAGGGGCTTAAGCTTATAATGCACCATGAAACCTCCTCTTCCACACTTAATTATGAGAGGCATATGGAAGAGGCGTACTCCCTGATGAACCGCTATGGCTACGATGCTGTAAAGAGCGGTTATGTCGGTAATATCATCCCCTACGGAGAGCACCACTACAGCCAGCCTATAATCAACCACTATCACTATGCGGTAACAGAGGCTGCAAAGCATCATATAATGGTCAATGCCCATGAGGCGGTGCGTCCCACCGGCCTTTGCAGGACATGGCCGAATATGATAGGAAATGAGTCTGCGATGGGAACAGAATTCAGGGGGGAAATTCATCCCGGGCATACCGCGATTCTTCCTTTTACGAGGCTCCAGGGAGGTCCTATGGATTATACCCCGGGCATCTTCGAGGCCGACCTTGCGGTTATGAATCCAAATGATCCGCAGAAGATGCAGATTACCATTGCCAACCAGCTTGCTCTCTATGTAGTCATGTATTCTCCTCTTCAGATGGCAGCCGATCTGCCTGAGCATTATGCAAAGCACATGGATGCCTTCCAGTTTATAAAGGATGTCGCCCTCGATTGGGAGAAGAGTGTCTACCTGCTTGCTGAGCCGGGAGCTTATATTGTGACAGCGAGGAAGGAAAAGGCTGCTGAAGGTCGCTGGTTCATAGGCGGAGTTACCGACGAATCGGCAAGGGAAGTAAGCTTCCCTCTGGATTTCTTGGATTCTGGAAAGACTTATACAGCAACTATTTACGCTGACGCCCCCGAGGCTTCCGGAGTGCTTGATAATCCTGAGGCTCCCTATAATCCTCAGGCCTATGTCATCACGGAGAAAGAAGTTTCCGCTTCAGATTCTCTTTCTGTAAGGATGGCTCCTGCAGGCGGATTCGCAATTTGCCTCAAGGCAAAATGATTTTGTTATTGACAGGATTTATTTTTACTTTTGGAAATAATTGATAATTATCATGAAAAGACTGGTACTGATTCTTTCCTCGATTCTGATTCTTCTTCCCTTCAGCATGGACTCTAAAAAGAAGGATTTCCGTCCTTCCCTCAAGGCTGAAAAAGTTGCGGATTTAGCCGACTGGACTCCTGAAGATGTTGAGGTCAAAGGCTCGACCCAGGGGTTTGCAATGTGGGGAAGATACTGCGTTGTCGTCCATGACAAAGGTCAGTGCTGCGTCTTTGACATGAAGAAAAAGAAGCTCTGGGCTTCCTATTTCCTCGAGGGAAATGACTCCCATTGCAACAATGCCTTCTTCGGTAAGGAAAAGGCCTCAAAGAGCTCTAAATTCCCTCTTCTGTATATCTCGGAGTGCCGTGGCGGCCACGCTTGCCTTGTCACGGATCTTACCGATGAGGGAGGAAAAGTAGTCCAGAAGATATATTTTGACAATGAGGCCGGGGACTATCCCGGTTCTATGGATTGGGCCCGGGATCTTTCGGGAGATTATATCTACACATATGGAGGCAAGAACGGCTCATTCAAGCTTTTGAAGAAGTTCAGGATGCCGACCCTTGCGGATTCTGACGAGAACGGGGAAGTCCACCTTCATGAAAGCGACGTCCTTGACGTAACGCGGTTTGAAAACGAGATCAATATCTGGCAGGGGAGTCTTGTAGACGGGCGCTACGCCTTTCTTCCGGACGGATATCCTCCCCATAAGGAATATATTCATGTAGCCGATCTTGAAAAGAAGGAAATAATTGTATCAAAGGAAGTTACAGATTTTGGTCTGGAGCCCGAAGGACTCGACCGAAAAGGTGACTGGCTATATGTGATCTTCCATAAACCGAAATCCCCAAGACATTCGACACTTTACAGATTTAAATTAAAATAGGCCATGTCAACAACTCTTATCATTATCCTTGCGGTAGTCGCCCTCATTATCCTGTGGGCCATTCCCGTCCAGAATTCTCTCGTCAAGGCCGACGAGCTCTGCAAAAACGCACTGAGGCAGATCAATGTCCAGCAGGTCAGCCGTTATGATGCTATCAAGGCTCTCGTTAAACTTACCCGCGAGTATGCCCAGTATGAAGGCGAGACCCTCCAGAAGGTTGTGGAAGCCAGGAAGATAACTGCTTCTGCCAATCCAACTGTCCAGGAGATCCAGGCTAACGAGGCCGCTCTCAACAGCGCTCTCTCCCGTCTTATCGCAGTCGCTGAACAGTATCCTGACCTCAAAGCCAGCACTACTTATCAGGAGACCATGCAGAGCATCAAGAGCTATGAGGAAAATGTTCGCCTCAGCCGTATGACCTTCAACGACACGGTTACAAAGTACAACAATCAGGTACGCATGTTCCCCGGGAGCATCGTCGCATCTATTCTTAAGTTCCCCCAGAGGGAATATCTCGCAGAGGATACTACAAAGACAGAATATCCGGAGATCTAGTATGCGGAAGAGTCTTGTGGCGGCGGCAGGAGCGTTCCTCCTGCTGATACTTCCATGTTCCGCCCAGAGTATCAGTGATATAGACATCACCGCCCGCCTTCGTGAGGACGGTTCCGCCAGGATTACCCAAGTTTGGAGCGTCTATACTACTGAAGGTACCGAATGGTACGTCCCTGTCGGCAATCTCGACAAGATGGACATCGAGGACCTTAGCGTCTCAGAGGGCGGAAATTCTTTCATCAGCGAGGGATACGGATGGAATGTGAACAGGTCCATATCCGAGAAGGCCGGCCGCTGCGGCATTGTCCGTACAGGATCGAAATCTGTCGAACTCTGCTGGGGAATAGGTTCTTACGGGTCCCATCAATGGACGGTCTCTTTTACAGTAAAGGGCCTTGTCCAGAGCCTCTCGGATGCGGACGCATTCAATTTCATGTTCATCAATCCCGGCCTTTCTTCGCCTCCTCAGCATGCTAAATTGACTATTTTCAATGCAACCGGAGGCCCCGAATGGACATATGACAACACCCGAGTCTGGGGATTCGGCTTCTACGGCGATATCAATGTCGTGGATGGTACCATTGTAGCCGAATCATCGGAGCCATTCGAGTACAGAAGCTCTATGATTGCTATGGTCAGCTTCAATAAGGGGATGTTCACTCCGTCCGTCTCGAGAGACATGAGCTTTGACGAGATGAAGGAGAGGGCTCTAGAAGAGAGTTCTTATTCGGATTCCGACAAGGCGGCAAAGAGATTCTTTGCGATGCTGCTTGGCTTTTTCGCTCTGATTCTCGGCGGACTTCTTTACATCGGTATAGAAACGGCCCGCGGGCGTATTTATAAAAAGAGCGTCTATGGCAGTGCAAAGATAGACAGCTATTTCCGTGAGGCTCCCTTCTCAAAATCGCTTCCCGCAGCCTGGTATACTCTCCAGAGCGGAGGAAGGTTTAATCCCGAGGGTAAGATGTCAGATCTCGTCTCGGCCTTCTTCCTCAAATGGATTCTTGAAGGTGGTCTTACCGTCACTCCGGATCCCCGCAACTCAAAGAGGGTGAATCTTGGATTCAAGGACGGTTATGTAATTGAGGACGAGTCCGAGCAGGCGCTATACGGAATGGCGTTTGAGGCTAGCGGAGCCAACCATGTCCTCGAGTCCGGAGAGTTCGAGAAGTGGTCGGGAGAGCATGTCTCTAGAATCAATGCCTGGCCTTCGAGGGTTAAGATTGCAGGAGGCCGCTGGATGAGGGAAAAGGGTTATCTGTCAGGTAGTTCCTTCACTGAAGCGGGACAAAAAGAAGCTACGAATCTTATCGGATTCAAGAACTTCCTCAAAGACTTTACCCTTTCCAAAGAGAGGGAGGCTGTTGAGGTTGGACTCTGGAAGGACTATCTGGTCTATGCCGGCCTATTTGGCATTGCAGACAAGGTGGCAAAGCAGTTCCAGAAGCTTTATCCGGTTGAATTCAAGGAGTATACCCAGTCCATAGGAATGGATGTTCCCAATCTTATGAGGTCAATCAATTATACCTCCAATATGTCGACATCGATGGTCAACCGTGTCGCCAACCATACTACGGGAAGTATTGGCGGTTTCGGCGGAGGAACGTCATTCGGCGGAGGAGGCGGCTTCTCCGGCGGAGGCTTTGGCGGTGGAGCTAGATAATAAGTTAATAATCTGAATATGAGAAAAATAGTTTCTTCCCTTTTGGCATTTTTCGCCATATCCCTTTCGCTAGGTGCCCAGGCGGTATCCGGCGGGCAGCCTCAGACTGGTCTTCCTTCGTTCAATCCCAACGAAAGCAGGCAGGAAGTCCGCTTCTCGGGGGCCTACAAGGGCTATATAGGGAGTTATAGCAACGTGCCTCAGGGCTATGTATTCTCTCTCGAATATAAACGATTCTCTGCAAAGGGCTTCGGTTACGGATTGGGAGCTGAGGTCGTCAGGGACAATATATCCACAGGAGGAGGTTTCGGAGTCCCCCTAAGGGTGGCGTACCGTTCTCCTATTATCAGCTCCGGCTATAATGTCGCTTATGGCGCCTATAATGCAGCCAATATAGCGCTCAGGAACCGTAACAGATTGAACCAGAAGGATACGTGGATTGATATGCTCGGCTCATTGATTCTCTCGATGTTCTCAAGGGCGGAGGTGTTCGCCGGGCTTACTCCGGGGTCCCTTATGGGAGACAGCGTGGTGCTGCCATATGCTCCAGGTATGGCGATGGCAGATCAGGGCATCATCAAAGACGGACGTTTCTACCTTTCCGCCGATGCCGGATTCAGTCTTTGCTACAGGCTCTATAGGTTCAATCTATCGCTTACTCCTGCTATTCATTACTTTATCGTCGATCCCTATCGCTATCAGGAAGCTGCTTTGACGACAAAGCCCGTGAGGTGGCAGTACACTGTAGGCCTTGGACTTGGATATCTTTTCTAGTATGAGGAAGTTAATAGTAATTCTTATTACCCTTGTCCCCCTTCTTGCAGGGTGCAGTGAGTCCATGGATGAGCTTGCAGAGAGGGTATTCGATCTTGCCAGGGAGCAATACGAAGCGATGGATACCACTCTTGGAGAGGGAGAGCTTCCAAGGACATTCCAAGGAGATACCCTTCTTACGAGCACAAGCGCTTGGTGGGGCTCCGGTTTCTATCCCGGAAGTCTCTGGTACATATATTATTACACTGGGGATTCTGAGGTCAAGGCTCTGGCAGAAAAGTATACTGAAAGGCTTTACAAAGAGTCTCTCAAGGCAAGGAGCCATGATATCGGGTTCATGATAAACTGCAGCTACGGCAATGCTCTTCGCATTACCGGAGATAGCAAGTATGCCGCCCCGATGCAGACGGCGGCCATCGAACTTGCAAAACGCTTCAACAGCAAGGTCGGATGTACCCGCAGCTGGAATTTCAGCCCTAAGGGGAAGAATGTGACATGGGAGTTTCCGGTGATCATCGACAATATGATGAACCTCGAGCTTCTCGAAGAGGCTTATAAACTCACGGGGACCGACTCTCTCGACGTCATCGCCAGAACTCATGCCAACACTACGATTCTCAATCACTTCCGGGAAGATTATTCGTCCTTCCATGTGGTTGATTATGACCCTTTGGACGGCCATGTGCGTATGAAGATGACCCATCAGGGATACTCTGATGATTCGGCATGGGCGAGGGGACAGGCCTGGGGCTTGTACGGATTCACTATGATGTACCGGGAGACTGATGATTCGACGTATCTCGCCCAGGCTGAAAAAATTGCTGCTATGCTCCTTCAGCGGCTTCCCGAGGACGGGATTCCATACTGGGATTTCGATGCTCCTGAGATTCCGAATGAGCTTAGGGACGCTTCTGCCGCTGCGATTATGGCATCAGCCCTTACGGAGCTTGCCGGCTATACGGCATCGGCCGAAAAGGCCGCCGCATATAAGGCGATGGCCGAAAAACAGGTGAGGACTCTTGCCGGGCGTAAGTATTTGGCAAAAGAGGGGGATAACGGACATTTTCTCTTAAAGCACAGCGTGGGGAATCATCCGGGCGACTCCGAGATGGATGTTCCCCTCACATATGCGGACTATTATTTCCTTGAAGCAATATTAAAACTTACTGACAGGTTATGAAAAAAGGCCTTGCCATCGCTTTGACCGTTCTCCTTGCCGGAGTACTAGTTTTCTGTTTAATCCCGAGAGAGAGGTATGTCGTTCTCGTTTCGCTGGACGGGTTCCGGTGGGATTATCCGACCCTCTACGATGCCCCCAACATCGATGAAATCGCTGAGGACGGTGTATCGGCAGATATGTTCCCGTCCTATCCTGCTTCTACATTCCCAAATCATTATGCGATTGCAACAGGATTGGTTCCCGATCATAACGGCTTGGTAAACAATTCTTTCTGGGCTCCGGACCAGCAGGCGTACTACTCTATGGGAGGACCGAACAGAAGTAAAGCCGAGTTTTTCCTCGGGGAGCCTATATGGCTGACAGCCCAAAGGCAGGGGCTCAAAGTCGGAGTCGTATATTGGGTCGGCTCAGACGTCGATATCCAAGGTCAGTACCCCACGTATTGGAAAAATTACAGCGACCAGCCGCTTATCGAGTACAGCGCTAGGGTAGATACTGTTGAAGCATATCTCAATATGCCAAAGAACAAGAGGCCGAGACTCATCATGCTTTATTTTGATGAGCCTGATCATACCGGCCACGGATTCGGCCCTAATAGCGACGAGGTGGCGAATGCAGTCTCTATTGTGGATGAGCAGATCGGAAGGCTTCGCGAAGCTATCGCCCATTCAAAGGTTGGCAAGCGGACTGATCTCATAGTCCTTTCTGACCATGGAATGACCTCTATCGACCCCCGCCGCAATATCAATCCGACCGAGTATGTGAAGCCAGAGTGGGTGGAAAGGATGCTTCACGGTACTCCGACGTCTATTTTTACTAAGCCGGAGTTCCGCGATTCTGTCTATAATTCATTCAAGAAGGCTCCACATGTGACCGTGTGGAAGAAGGAGGAGATTCCTGCCGAGCTCAATTATGGGACCAGCGACCGCATCGGGGACATAGTGGTTGCTCCTGAAATCGGTTGGCAGATTCATGACCGCCACCCGAGAGGCCCCGGAGGAGCGCACGGATACTCTCCTTTCGATAAGGACATGCAGGCTATTTTCCGCGCCGAGGGCCCTTCTTTCAAGAAAGGATTCAAGGCCGAGCAGTTTAGAAACGTTTCGGTCTATCCTCTTGTATGTAAATTACTTAAAATCAAGCCTTCTCCGAACGACGGAGACCTTGAAGAGGTCAAAGCCATGCTTCGATAAGGGCTCTGAGGTCATGCCCCGGGATGTAAAGGTCGGCGTTCATGCCGGCCTTTTTTGCAGCCTCCACATTTGAGAGGGAGTCGTCGACAAAGAGAATCTCTTCGGGCTTTCTACCGGTGCGCCTGATGGCCTCGAGATAGATTTCCTGCCCTGGCTTGAGCATGTGCATTTCACAGGAAATGAATTCCTCCTTGAAGATATTTTTGTAATCGAGCCCCTTTTCTTCCCAAAGCTTATGGGAGCGGTTCATCGCAATAGGATTGTTGTTGGAAAGGATGTAGAGGTCATATTTCCCGGAGAGCTCTTTGAGAAGATCAACCTTGTAGTCATCCATTCCTGTGAGAAAAACATCAATGCATCTGTCAATCATCTCGGGGGTAGAGCCTTTGCGGCTTTCCCTGAGTATCGCGGCGCGGAACTCGTCAGCGGATATTTTCCCTTCCTCCATATCTCCGTAGATGCCTCTCTGGTGGTATTTATCCAGGATTTCGGTGATTCTCTCGAATCCAAGACTCTTTTTGAATTCATTGACGCAGGCGTCGAAATCAAGGTCAATGAGTACTCCGCCTAGATCGAAGATGATTGCTTTGATGCTATTCTTTTTGTTCTCCATACGCGAATTCATGTTTTGCAAAGATAATGAAAAATGAGATTTTATTAAAAGGAGCCCTAATTATTAAAATAAATTATTTGAAAATTTGAGAATTGTTTATAAATTTGTAAAGTGAAAACTAATGGCTTGACATCTTTTATGAATAAACCTATTTAGCTGAAGTCGTACGTAAGCTACTGATGATCAGCTCAAAAATCGGCAACCAATAAACACATTAATAATCAACTATTTTTTAACGAACTAACCAAAGTCTTATGAGCATCAAAAAACTTTTGACTCTGACTCTGTCATTGTTTTTCGCTATGACAGTGTTTGCTCAAAACAGAACCATTACCGGTACTGTTCGTGACAGCAATGGTGATCCGCTTCCGGGCGTCGGTATCATTCTCCAGGGAACTACCCGCGGAGCTATGTCAACCGTCGACGGAACGTTCTCTCTCAGCGTTCCCGCTGGAGCAGCTGTCCTTGAGTTTTCGTCCATGGGATATGAGTCCCAGACAATTACTGTCCCCGTAGGGCAGAATTCCATCAACGTAACCCTCGCCGAGGACACTATGTCACTTGAGGAGACAGTCGTTGTCGGTTACGGTACCCAGAAAAAGGTCAACCTGACCGGTGCGGTCTCCGCTGTTGAGTCCAAAGAACTCGAGAACCGTTCCGCACGAAGCCTCGGCTTCATGCTCCAGGGATCGGTTCCGGGACTTACCATTTCTACGGCTCAGGGCCGTGGCGGTCTCAACGAGGATCCTTCAATCAATATCCGTGGATTCACCTCTATCAATGGTGGTTCACCTCTCGTACTCATTGATGGTGCAGTAGGTAACCTCAACCGTATCAACCCTAATGACGTTGAGTCCGTCTCTGTCATCAAGGATGCTGCTGCAGGTGCTGTCTACGGTGCCCGTGCTGCGTACGGTGTTATCCTCGTTACCACCAAGAGTGGTGCTGTTTCCGACGGTGAGGCTACAGTCCGCTACAGCGGCCGTTTCGGTTGGGATTCACCGACCACATCGACTGATTATGTGACCTGTGGTTACGAGTCTGTCGTTGCAACCAACGCCTTCCGTTACAACTGCATGGGTTCCAATTATATCCTTTATGATGATGAGGATATGGCAGCTCTCTATGAGCGTCGCAACGATAAGGTCGAGGATCCTTCCCGTCCTTGGGTTGTCGAGAGATTTATGAACGGTAAGAACATGTGGCGCTACTATGGTAACAACGACTGGTGGCACCTCCTCTATCGCGATGACCGTCCTACCCAGCAGCATAACATCTCCCTCTCCGGCGGTACCAAGAAGATGAAATACTTCCTTTCCGGCGGTTACGACCGCAGAATCGGTATCATTCGTCAGGCTCCGGATATTTTCAACAAGGTGTACCTCCGTTCTAAACTGGATATTGAGGTCAACAAGTACATCCGTTTAAGCAACAACACCTCTTACTTCCGCACCCACTACAACTATCTTGGTGATGGTTCCGTAGAGAACACTATCGCTTATTCTTCAGCTCACGCTCTCCCGGTGTTCCCGTTCAAGAACCCGGACGGCAGCTGGCTCTATACTCCGGCTTCCGGAATTCTCAACGGTTCCTACTCAGTCGCTAACGGTCGTCACATCATTATCGGTATGGGTAAGCACACCAACTTTGAGGAGCGCGCAGAATTTGCCAATACAACAGAATTAACAATCAAGCCGACCAAGAACTTCACCCTCATCGGTAACTATACCTATCGTACCAGTGAGTTTAAGTTCTCCTCACGTTCGGTCAACATTCCTTACCGTGATCTCCCCGGTGCAGCGATGAAGTACTACTCGACAGGTGCCGGTCTTGATGACTATAGAGAGAGAATCCAGTCTTACAGATGGGATACCGCCAATGTTTACGGTACATTTGAGGATACTTTTAGCGGCCACCACGTCACTCTCATGGGCGGTGCAAACTATGAGCACTACCATTATAAGAGAGTCGGCGGTTATGGCAAGTATATGCTTACCGAAGAACTGAATGACCTTGCTCTCATCGGAACTGATGAAAACGGCGAGCCTGCAGTTGAGGTAGAAGGCGGACAGTCCGCTTACGCACTCCTTGGCTTCTTCGGTCGTTTCAACTACGACTACAAGGGCCGTTACCTCCTCGAGGTCTCCGGACGTTATGACGGAACTTCCCGCTTTGCCCGCGGTCACCGCTGGGGCTTCTTCCCCTCTGTTTCCGCCGGTTGGCGTATCTCTGAGGAACCTTTCTTCGCTCCTTTGAAGAACACTGTCAATAACCTCAAGGTCCGTGCTTCATTCGGTACCCTCGGTAACCAGAACGTTTCTAACTATCTCTGGGCGCAGACCATTTCTATCGGAAAGATGTCCGACAGCTACAACTTTGCTCCCGGCGGACTTGCAGCTAAGTCTTCAAGCATCTCTGCTCCTAACTCAGATACCATGACTTGGGAGCGTTCCGAGCAGTACAACCTCGGTGTTGACGCCGCTTTCCTTGGCAATAAGCTCGAAATCACAGCTGATGCTTTCATCCGCGACACCAAGGACATGCTTACTGAGGGTGTCGCTCTCCCGGCCCTCTATGGCGCTGATGCTCCTCAGGCGAATACCGCCGACCTTCGTACCAAGGGATATGAGATTTCCATTGGCTGGAGGGATCAGTTCGTTCTCGGCAACCGTCCGTTTGGCTACAATATCCGTGCGACCCTCAGCGACTATGTCTCTCACATTACAAAATATGATAACCCCAACAAGACCTTCGCAAAGGACTACTATGTAGGCGAGGAGATTGGTGAAATATGGGGATATCAGGTTGACGGCCTCTTCCAGAGTGATGAGGAAGCTCAGGAATACGTTCAGACTGTCGATATGAGTTATGTCAATAAGCGCGTCCCCGGAAGCAAGTGGGCTGGTGGTGACCCGAAATATATCGACCTCGACGGTGACGGAAAGATCGGTATCGGTGAGAACACAGTAGACAAGCCTGGTGACCGTAAGATTATTGGTAACTCTACTCCTAGATACAACTATGGTCTGACCTTCGGCTTCGATTATGCCGGATTCGACTTCTCTATGTTCTTCCAGGGAGTCGGCAAACGCCAGTACTATTTCCCTTCTACCAACTGGGCATTCTGGGGTCTTTATTCCCAGCCGATGCTTACCTACCTCCAGAAGGGTCTCTATGAGTCTGCATGGACTCCTGAGAATAAGGATGCATACTTCCCTCGTCCGGTTGCATACTATGCATACACATCTCAGGCTCCTCTCTACTACGCCAACACCAGATATCTCCAGAACGTTCGTTATCTCCGTCTGAAGAATGTCTCTGTCGGTTATTCACTGCCTCAGAATTTGACCCGCAAAGTCGGTATGGACAAAGTTCGTGTTTACTTCACGGGTGAAAACATGGCATACTGGTCTCCTTTAAAGAAGTATTCAGTCTATATCGATCCGGAGTCTGTCGCTGCAAAGACCTCAGGTACTACTTATGAGCGAGTATGGATTCCTTGGAGCAAGACTATGCTGTTCGGAATTGACATCACCTTCTAATCATGAATTGCAGTATGAAAAAATATATGATTCTTTTTGCGGCCTTCCTCATTGGATTCTCCGCATGCGAAAAGCTTGAAGAAAAGGTCGAAAGTGTACTGGATCTTAATCCTCTTTCGGAGTTGGCTCCTGAAACTTATTTCAAGAATGAAACCGACCTCCAGCTTTTCACGAATTCTCTCTACCTGAGTGTGATAAGCCACACCGTCTATGCCGAGCAAAGTGATCTCTTCATAAGGGATAACCCTGGCGCTCTGATTCGTAACGGAAACATGCGTATCACCCCTGCTTCAGGTAGTGGCTGGTCTTGGTCAGCGCTTCGTAAGATTAATGTCTGCCTCGAATACATGAAAAAGAACTGCGAGGACGAGGGCACTTATAATACTTATTCCGCTCTTTGCCGTTTCTTCCGTGCATGGTTCTATTTCGACAAGGTGACCAAGTTTGGAGACGTTCCATGGCTTGATTATGTTCCTGGAAGTTCAGATGAGGCTCTTTACAAGGCTCGTGACAGCCGCGAACTCGTTCTTACCAAGATGATCGAGGATGCTGATTATGCAGCAGAGCACCTTCCTGCTTCTTACGGCGGTACCACCTATCGTGCCACCAAGTGGGCTGCACTTGCACTCAAGGCAAGATTCTGCCTCTTCGAGGGTACTTTCCGTAAATATCACGGAATCACTCTTGAAGGCCACGATGCCAACTACTATCTCCAGCAGGCAGCAGAAGCAGCTGAGAAGATCATGACCGAGAGCCCTCACAAGCTCTTCAGCACCGGTCGTCCAAACCTCGACTATGCTTTGATGTTCACCCAGTTCGATGCAACTGCTGACGAGTTCATCTTCTCAACCCGTTATGGTAATGATAATGCATACTACCACAATGGAACCGCTATCAACCTGATGAACTCACAGGGCCGTTATTCGATGACCAAGAAGGCTGTCTGCTCTTACCTCATGGCTGACGGAAGCCGCTTCACCGATATCCCCGGCTGGGAGACCAAGATGTGGATTGAGGAGACTGTCAATCGCGACCCTCGTCTCGGACAGACAATGCGTACTCCCGGTTACCACCGTATCGACGGCTCAGGAGCTTCCAAGAATTACAACTATGCCGGTCCTGAACTCGGTCTTGACCTTCTCGTTCCTATTACAGGCTACCAGAACTCCAAGTATCTGATGCCTATCACCAACACTCAGAACGATAAGTTCGACCAGTCTTACAATGACCTTCCGATCATCCGTCTTGCTGAAATCTATCTTATCTTTGCTGAGGCAAAGGCTGAACTCGGAACTCTTACCCAGAACGACCTCGACAAGTCCGTCAACCTGCTCCGCGACCGTGTTGCAATGCCGCACATGAATATGGCTCAGGCTAACGCCAACCCGGATAAGTTCCTTTGCGAAGGCAAGTGGGGCTTCAACAATGTCTCCGGTGCCAATAAGGGTGTTATCCTTGAAATTCGCCGCGAGCGTGGTGTCGAGATGGCAGAAGAAAGCGTCCGTTACAACGACCTTATTCGTTGGAAGGCAGGATACTGCATCAAGCAGCCTATGTACGGTCTCTACTTCCCGGGTCCCGGTGTCTATGACCTCGATCAGGACGGCAAGAATGACGTTGCCCTCTACACAGCAAGCCAGTCCAAGCCGTCTAGCTCGACCGCTACCTATATCTGGAAGATCGGTACCGATGTGTTCCTTTCCAACGGAGATAACGGTGGTTACATCGAGCCTTATCAGAACCTTGTGATTACCTTCGATGATAATCGTGACTACTACTATCCGATTCCTCTCGATGAGCTCTCACTCAATCCCGCTCTCAAACAGAATCCTGGTTGGGACGATATTGACAGAAGCAGCGAGTAATCATGTGAATGTCTAAGTGAAGCCGGCTCTTTTGGGGCCGGCTTCTTTGTTTTTTGTACGACAGGGACTGATGTTGTTATTTTTCCTTTAGGATTACCAGAGAATCGTCTTTTAGATAGTCTTTTAAAATGTTTATATTTGCATTGTCCTGAATATCAGCAATATGAAGTTTTTTGTTTCAATCCTCCTCGCTCTTCTTGCTGGATGCAGCTCTCTTCCTTATCAAAAAGAGACGGCTTCGCCCTCTGAAACAGAAGCAGCAAACTCCGCGGCCCCGGATATTCCATATCAAGTTGTTGAGAATCTTGTGGGCGGAGCCGCCAATCCTGCTCTTATAATATATCTTCATAGTAACAGCGGTAGCGGCACAGATGGGAAAAAGCAGATGAGTCAAGTCTCGGCCCAAAATATTGAGAAATACATCAAGGGCAATAATATTCCTGCTTATTTCCTAAAAGAGAAAAATATCGATAAAAGTCGCATCTATATTTGCGGGACATCGATGGGAGCAATGGGAGCATGGAGAATGCTTCGTGAATATCCTGGATTCTTCACCGCCGCAATCGTCTCCTCGGGACAGGCGCAGTTTGCAACTCCTTCATTGTACACCTACTTGCCGCTATATGTTACAGCGGGTACAGAAGAGCGTAGCTATGAGGCACTTAAGAGTTTTTCGCAGCAAATCAAAGAAGCCGGAGGAACAGTACTTTTCGATGAACTAGAGGGAATGACGCATGGTCGTGCCTGTGATAATTCATGTTCGGAAGAAAGGCTGAAGTGGCTTTTTTCTCAAAAGAAATAATATGAACCCTCATACGCATTGGAATCCGGAAAAAGACTTCTCGTCCGTAAAGTTCATAATACGGAGGATAAACACCTCCGGCAATGTCCAGGCATCAGAAATCCCTGAGGCAAGGCTTCCTTTGATTGGTTTTATTTATGTCGCCTCAGGAGAGGTTCTGGTCGAGGTCGGAGACATTCCGTTTCTTTGTCAACCGGGACAGCTTCTTCTGATTCCGCAGAATAGTCCCTTCGCTATCAAGTATTTCCGGGATGCCGTCGGGTATATGGGGGGATTCTCCCCGTCTATAATGGCAGATTCCAAGCCATTGAGATTCCTGTCTTCTCCGCTTCATCAGGGCTTCTGGTTCGATGAGGGAGCGTTTGTAGGAGAACTTTTTAATATGCTGGCCTCATCTTTTGAGAAGGGAGATCAAGTTTTCGTGGAAAAGGGGATTGACCTGCTTCTTTCCCGCATTAATCCAGGTCGGGAAACGGCGCTGCCATCAGGTGTAAGTCGTTTCCTCGAGCTGGTTTTCGATTCAGAGAGGATGAGCGGATCCGTTTCGTACTATGCGGATCAGATTGGGATCAGCGGTAACTATCTAAGCCGTCTTGTTAAAAATGCGACGGGCCGCAGCGTTGGTGCTTGGGTCGATATTGCCCGAATCCAGCGGGCAAAGCGTCTTCTCAGCGAAACAAGGCTCTCAGTCATAGATGTCGCAAGTGCTGTAGGCTTAGAAGATCAGTCCTATTTTTCCAGGTTTTTCAGGAAAGAAACGGGAATGACGCCATCTGCCTTCCGCAAGAAGATGCAAGGATAATCCTAAATCATTCCATTCACGTTCTAAAATATCAGGATTGTATTGCCGAACTTTGCAGCCAGAAAAGTTAGGCATGGACAAGAATAACCTATTTGTATGAATTTCATGGGAATCATCATCGGCGCAGCCGTGTTTGTGAGTATTGGTATTTGTCATCCTCTGGTCATAAAGATGGAATACCACTGGGGAAAGCAAAGCTGGTGGATATGGCTCTCTGCCGGTATAGTTTTCAGTGCAATTTCCCTCTTCGTTAAAAACGAAATCCTCTCGATAATTATCGGAGGTTTCGCCTTCTGCTGTCTCTGGGGCATCCATGAGATGTTTCTACAGGAAAAGAGAGTTCTCCGCGGATGGTTCCCTGAGAATCCTCTGAGACATGAGTACTACGAGAAGAAACGCAAGGAGATGGAGGGAAAGCTTTAGCTGGATTTTGTTCGGATTTGATGCAGTGATATGTTGGATGAGGCTGAAAAAGGTTATATTTGCGTTGAAATGAAAGGAAACACATTATTAGTCTATGATAAAAATGTTCGTAATGGAGACCTGCCCGGACTGCGAGTATGTGGAAAAGCAGGTAGAGGGTAATCCCAATTTCGAAGTGATTGATATAGGAAAGCATGTCCGCAATCTCAAGCAATTCCTTGACCTTCGCGATAGCCATCCGGCTTTTGAAGAGGCCAAGAAAACAGGCGATGTAGGCATCCCATGCTATGTGCTGGAGGATGGCACTGTTACTCTTATGTCCGTGGATGTCGGCCTGGAGCCGCGTCCTGCAGGGTTTGGCGGATCATGCCGAATTGACGGGTCCGGCTGCTGAAGCTCATGTAATCGGTTTCTTTTAGCGTTGTGACTCTAGGAAAGATAGAACTTTCTGGCAATAAAAACGGGGCGGAAAGTCATGTTTTCTCCCTGCCGTGCTACGAAACCGCCTCCTGGTGGCACTGCATGGCGCAGGTGCGAAAAAATGCTTGGGACCTGCGCCGTTACAAATAATTAACTTTCTAAATATCAGAAACTTATCTTTTTAGTGCGGCGCAAGTCCCCGCTAAAAATCCGCACCTGCGCCAACAAGAAATCTAGCCTGTTCTAAATCATTCTTTCGCTTGGCACAGAACTCCGAAAAACATGCCTCCTGCGCCTGCCCAGTATCTTATTGTAGGCCAGTGATATATAACTTTTTCCCTAGGGCGTCTGGGGCAGGGAAAAAGCTGGAAGTAATTGAGTATTAGCCTTTTGAGGAACAGGACTCCCGACTGTTCGAAAATAGTAATTATGGCAGTTATCCCCGAAATAGCGATTAAGGAAATGCAAAACAACGGGTCAATGTGAAAAGTAGGTCGTAAAAGTTATTCGTAGTACCTTTGTGGTGCTATGGTAACAAAGAGATTATTGGAGAGGGTATTTCCGCCGATTATTACAGAGAACTTGAAGTTCGTTTGGAGAACGAAACGGTATGGCTGAACAGAGCACAGATATCCCTTCTTTTTGACTGGGATGTTAAAACGATAGGCAAGCATATCAACTCGGCTCTTGGGCAGTTCACGTTGAAATCAAATGGGAAAAATAACAGAGAGTGCCATCCATCATCTCGAGAAGCCTCGGTCAAAACCGTCCGAACTGGATTCCCTGATACACTGTCTGCCATTGGTTAATCCCGTCATCTAGATCTTGTACGGAACCGTACTGCTTATAATCGGAAGCGATAATGACTTCTACGCGATAACCCCGCGGCATAAGGTTCAGATTGGCGGGCATTGTGAAAGGGACTAACCAGCACTGGCTCTCTTCATCATATTCCCAATTGGCACCAGGCATTTTCCGAACTAAGACTTCTTCGATGGTCTTATATTCTTCCGTCAAGAACTCTTCCCCGGAGTTCTCCACTCTTATCCTGTATCCCCAGTTCCGGAAATGCTCCGGGAAATGTGGCTCCGTGTCGATTTCCCAGATAATCATGAAATAACAAGTGCCGCCATCCCTATGAACTCCTTGACCGACCAAAACCTCTGGCACAATCGGATCATAATAGGCGGGGTTACATCCCGGGAGCATCGAAACTGCAAAAAGGGAGATGGCCAATGATTGAAAAAACCTAAACCGAAGCATAATATACAAGAATCAATTATCTTCCACAGATGAAAATACAAAGTTGCGGGAAACATTTCCGCACAAATAAATAAACCGAGACGCAGAATGCGACGGTGAGTATAGCTGTCAACAAAAACACGGTTGCTTCGCTTAAATGAAACGGAAGCAAGACAAGTAATGCTTGTCTGATGTTAGAAAGGACAACAGAGTGTGTAACATAGACGAAGAAAGTGCTATCGGATAACAATGAGATAGTCCTTGCGTGCGATTCAAGAGGAAGCGCGACCAAAAGGTTTGCAAAAGCGACAGCCTCCACGATACACCACGTTGGTTTCAGTATTATGAAAGATTCGCTTTGCCGAATGAGAATCATCGGTACCAAAAGGAGTGACGATATCAACCATGATGATGTCTTCCACCTTGAAAAGGTTTCGTTCAAGTCTCTTCCTCTGATTGAGAGATAAGCACCTGCCGTATAGAAGAACACACAGGTTATCCCGATGCAGTGAAATGGTGGCCAAAGCTGCAGAAGGTACAGGATAAGTAACGCTATCAGGACCATCTTCCCTCCTTTGCGAAGCGCCCAATGAATAGTGGGTGACAATACATTGACAACCATTAAGTCCCTGACAAACCAAAGTACTCGATGGAAGGGATGGGCGGAGATCATCCGGTACCCTAGCGGATGAACGTTTTCCGTCACGATTGAATCCCACCACATCCTCATTCCGCCATTATCGGAAAACCACTGGCCGACCGGAATCCATCCTTCATCTGCGCATAGAGAAAGTCGGCATTGATGGAAATAGACGTATGCGATATAAAGCGTTGTCCAAATTAAATACGGAATCAACAGTGTATGGACCCGCCGATACATCTTCTTCCTCCATTCATCCCAGTTCCATCTCTCCAGCCCTCGAAAGAACAAATACCCGGAAATCAGAAAGAACAGTGGGACAGCTATTGTAGGAATAACATCCGCAGACATTACTCGAAACCATTCTCCACCATGCACAAACGGCCTATTGCCTGAGTGGATGAAAACCACCATTACGGCAAGGGGGAAACGGAGTCTTTTGATAAGTATGGAATCAGTGTATGACATACCAGCAACTTGTCGATAACCAATTCCTCAGATACTGAATCCTGTCCAAGCCCAGCATTAACCTCACGGGGCTGAGCCCGAACTTGGCTTTATAGTGAGGATTGACGAGCCAGAGAGTCCGGTCCAAAACAACGTAACTTGCCATCCGGCAAAGGCTTTCAAATGTCTCGACAGTCATCCGTGAGCGTCGTATGTCCATCAACTCTTCTATGTGTTGTTCCGGCTCCTTGAACATGCGGAGGATTCCCCGATACACCGGCATCGGCAGTAGATGGATCCACGGGAGGACTCGGACTCCCTTCCGGACGCAGGTCTGCTGGTGGCCGCCGAACGGCATTTGCCAGGCAGGAAAGGCCAGGAATGCAACACCCTTGGGAGCCAGGAATGTATGAATCCGTTCCAGAAAACGTCCCTTGTCTTCCGGCGCAATATGCTCTATCACATCGTGGACAAGTATTACGTCAAATGCTTTGTCCTGTTTGGGAAAATCAAAGAAATCCGCACAGAAGAAACTACCTTCAGCGCCATTTATCAGGAAATAGTTCCGCGCATTTTCAATCTTCTTCTCGGAAAAGTCAACTCCTGTCACCTCGCAGCCAATCAGTGCAAAGGGCAAGAGATTCCCCCCTTCGCCGCACCCCACTTCCAAAACACGAGTACCCTCGGAAACGGGTGTGTATTGGCGGATATAATCGACGTAGAAAGCCGTCGATGTTTCCACCAATTCGTCGAAGTATTGATGCCGGTCTTTGTATCTGTTTCCCATCAGGTCTGTTTTCCTATTAGACTGACCGGATGGGCAAATACTGCGTGCTTTAGAAGGTCAGTCGTACGCCGAAAGGTACAGCGAATTCAACGGGGTGAACCTGTCTGATTGTCTGGACGCCACCTCCGGTATCGAAATAATATCGAACCTGCGGCTCCGCATACAGGCCCATCCAAGGGGTAAGATTATACTGAACCCCGATGCCTGCGCCCGCTGACCACTGAACCGGAGCTTTTAGCCGCAATGTGTTCTGATAAGTGTAGGCCACTCCGTTGTGGTGCTCGCTGTTCAGGATTCCGGCAACCGGAATCTCCATTTTGCCGAAGGCAGATGCATTCAGGTTCAGATTGCCCTTTGACCAGACCGTATGGGACAGGCCGAGAGGGACACCCAGATAATGGATGGTATGCTGATTCTTGATATACAACGTATCACGGCCGATGGAATGCGTAGAACGTAGCCGAGTATATTCCAGACCTGTCAGTACGCTCCAGCGGTCATTCAAACCGATACTGGTGCTGAGGCCTAGCGTAAACGGCTTTTCGTATTCGGCTTTCTCCTCTACAGGCTTCGGATTCGGATCCATTGCTTCCGGTACTGCCAGCCTTTCCGCAATATGGAGGAGCGAGTTGTAGTAAGCGAGCGAATCGCCGGTGCTGTAATGGCCTTCCATAGACTGTACTGCCGTGAGGAAGTCATCCCAAGAGGAGACCCTCGTGTCCGGAGCCAGAATGTGGGACGATGCTTGAGCCAGGATACCGGAACCCATCACAATCGGGCTGCTTCCGGCAATAGCGCTGGGCAGTGCCGAAATGGAGGGCAGAAGTCCAAGGTGATTCTTACGCGCCGTTGTTCTGGTTTCGGCCAGCAGTGGCTGGTTGAACTCTGCCGCCTGTCGCTCTTGCTTTCTGATCCTGAATTTCTGTCCGGATGCTATGAGTGAAACGGACGGGATAGAAATAGGACGAATGTCAATAGGAGCCAGCCTCTCGCGTATTATGGAAGAATCGGTCTTTGTCAGCGTTGTATCATTGGCGCTGATTGCTGCCATTTGGGGACTCTCTATCAAGGAAGGAGTCTCGGGAGCCGACAACGAATCCACCGGCAGTACCACATGGACACTGTCTTCGGCGGGCGTCATGGCCACAGGACCATTCTGTCCCGGTATGGACTCCATCTCTTTATGTAGCAGGAGTGGAGTGACAATCAGGGCTATCAAGGCAAGGAGTGCCAGCCAATACCGTTTCAACTCCTTCTGTAGTACCTGTCTTGCCCTGAAAAGATTGGATGAGGATGACTTCTCTCCGATATGCAGCAGCGCCCCGATTTCCTTATGCGAAAGCCCCTCCAGAACGGACAGGCGGAACACCTTTCCATACTGTTTTGGCAGGCGGTCAATCAGTTCCAACAAATCATCGTAAGGGGGGACGGGATACACGGTCTCTTCCGGGACATCCTCTATGCCGATGTCTTCCTCCGGATGTGTGAAATGCTGGCTCTCCTTGAGATAATCGATAGCAAGGTTCTTCACGATGACCCCCATCCAGGATTCCAGCTTTTCCGGATTCCTCAGCCTGCCGATCGAGGACAAGATCACAACAAAAGCGTCATGCAACAGGTCTTCGGCCACCTCCTGGGAATCCACATAGTGCCGACATATCCCCATAAGTTTGCCGGAATAGTCCCGATAGAGGGCCTCCGCCGATGCAGTGTCCCCACGTTTGCAGCCATCCACGAGTTGTCGCTTATCCATAGAGTTCGCGGTCTATACTAGATAAAGACCGCAAAAAGTCGAAATACTGCGTGGGGAAAACAAAAAAGACGGTGCAACTAAATAATTGTTACACTTTTTGTCACAGTTTGGGGCTATCGGAGTCTATCGGTTCGATTCCCCAGAATCCCGGTTCCGGAATTTACTTGCCAGATACATGGTGATAGCCGTTACCAATACCTTCACAACTCCCTATTCCGACCTTTCCAGCCGATTCAAAAAGTCTGCTATGGTCAGAATTTCGATGTCTCCATAATTGCCGATAGACAGCAAATCGCTGTCTCCACTAACGATATACAGACATTTTCCGTCAACTGCACAGGATATGAACTTGTCATCATCGGGATCCCTACTGACGTGGATATCGGAACTGACCCTGATGATTTCAAATCTGGAGAGGATCTCCTGAAGAGGAATCCTTGTGCTAATAGATGGGTACTTTTGCTTTAAGCGAAGAACAATTTCTTCATACTCGTCAACAATTTCCTTGCTCGCCACAACATCTACCCGATCCTCCATAATGTGATGAAGAAGCTGGTATGGCTTTCCTCTAAAGAAGATAGCGGAGGCTATGACATTGGTATCTACAACGATTCTCATTTGCGCTTCTCTGCTCGCATTGACTTGATTTCCGCATTAATCTCCTTCTCGGTAAGCCCAAGTTGAGCGGCAGTTTTCTGCGCCTGTTCAATAAGCGAATAGAACTCATCGAGAGAAGGAGCCTTAACGGGTTTTAGGAGGATATTCTCGTTGTCTGTAACTACCAGAAACTGTGAACCTTCCCCAAGACCGAGTTTCTTGCGGATTGCTATAGGAAGGACAATCTGTCCTCGCGATGACATTGCTGCGATAGTTGCCATAATCTCTAACGTTTAAGAAAAATAAGAATTCCTTACTTTTCTGCAAAAATAAGAAAAAAACACTTAACTACAAATAAATCTGCTGTAGGGGGGGACAATGTCTCCCTTAAAGAAGGTTGAAGAGTAGTATATTTGCCGCAGCCATCGACATCCGTGCCGACTACGTGGCCAAGAACGGAGCCCCGAGTGCAGCTGCCCCGAAGATTTTCTTCCGCTACTACTACGTCAACAGCGTCACCGGCGAGAAGTCCGGCACTATGCTTGCCGAGGTGGCGTGGAGCGCGGCTGCAGCTGGCGGTGGAATGTCGAGATAACGACCATCAATTGCTTGCTGAGTGCATCGCCTTTTGTACTGCGTTTCGCAGCAGGCCATCGCTGTAGCCAACGATAATGTCGTTGATAATGCCTTCGGGGGACACGAGAACAAACGTGGGGATGCCGTTAGTCCCGTAAGACCTAACACTCCCGGAGGTCCCTTTCGGGTCGTTCCAGTCGTTCCAGAAGATTCCGTGTTCTTTTGATGCTTCCCGCCAGACGCTTTCTTTGTCAAGGCTGATGCTGATAACGGATAAAGACTCAGGGAATTCTTTGCTAATAGCGCCGAGTTCAGGGACGGATTTAACACAAGGGCCGCAGCCACTGCTCCAGAAATCCACCAAGACCCACTTTCCTGCAAAATCAGAGATACGAACAGATTTACCATTTTTATCAAAATACTCGTAAGATGGAACAGGTGATCCAGAGCTAACGGTTTTAACTGGATTGAGATAGTTTAGTGTCTCCATCCCGGCCCTGGAGGTTTTCTGCTCGTTTGACAGCCGCTCATACAGGCGCAGCACGGCTTCGCGGTACTCCTTTTTCCCCATGGATACTTGATGCGCCAGCGAAAGAATCCTATCGAGGGCGAAGGTCCCGATTTGTTCCGTCTCCAGTATTTTCAACACCTGCTGCGAAAGCCGGTCACTGATCTCGTGACTGGCATCCAAATCCTGTTGTGCCATCACCCTCAGGGAATCCTTCTGTTCCTGGGTCAGAACCTCTCCATAATATAGTTCATTGACAACCAGATTTCGGTGTGCCTGAATCTCGTCCAGAGCATTCCAGTCTTCCCGGGACATCTTCTTCAAGAATAGCTGACGCAATTTCTGGTCTTTGACGGGACTGTCTATACGTGCGGTCCTGAAATGCTTTCCTTCTCCCTTTATTCGGACAAAGGCTCCCGGTTCAAGATATATTTCCGGCCCGTAATTGATGACATCGACATAGCCCTGTCGGGGGCGAAAAAGCATAATCATATAATGGTCCGCTTCAGCAAGTGAATCAAGTCGGAAGGAGAAACGCCCGTTTCTCAAGGTATCGGTCTGAATACCTTTTCCTACACCTCCTTCGTGCTGGAATAACACGGCAGTGATTATTTCCTCAGGGTCCAAACCAGTGGCTTGTCCTTGAACCATGGCTCCGTTCTCCGGCACCTTCCCAGTGCAGGCTATCATCAGGAGGGAGGCGCATACAGCCGAAATACTTATTCTCATATGATACAATTTAATCTACAATCCTAATGCTTCTTTTACAGCCTCGCCAATCTGTTCGCCCTGGAGGTCCCGTTTGAGAATTGTTCCATCGGGCCCAAAAAGAATGACATGGGGGATGCCGTTGATTCCATAGGCATCCATAGCAATGTCGCCAGTGCCGAGAATCTGCTCCCATGGAAGTGCGTATTTACGAATGGCCGCTCGTGAATCCTCAGGCTTGTCAGAGACGGCAACACCCAAGATGGTGAAATCGGTTCCGTTAAAGCGGTTATAAACCTCTTTGAGTAGGGGCATTTCAACAATACAGGGTTGGCACCAGCTTGCCCAGAAGTCTACGAGGACATATTTGCCTTTGCCGATGTAGTCGGAAAGCCTGACCGTTCCATTTTCGGTATCGACGCTGAAATCTACAAACGGCATCCCTTCCTTAGAACGGAGCCGGCCCTGAATGTCATTCAAGATCATCTGAATCCGGGATGTTTGAATGACGGTCGAATCCAAAGTATGAATCAGGGAATCCTTCTGCTCGTCAGTCAGATCCCCCTGCAGGCCGACCAATCCTTTTACGGACAGATAATTGTCCTTCTGCTTTTCCAAATCCTCACGGTATAGTGCTTGGAGTTTATCGGAAATCGGGCGACGGAGTTCTGCTATCGAATCAAGCTGTTCCTTGGTAGCTCCGTCACGCTGCATAGACATATACTGCGAAGCGAATTCCCTCCATTCCTGATAAACCTGATTCACCTCTAACATCCTATAGTTAATAGATTTCTTATAGGAAGACTTAAGGGTGGCTCCATCCGGAGAAAAGACCAGAGTCAGATTCGAACCATCCGGAATGAGGGCCTGACTGAACTGCTTCCCATCCATCATGCAGGAAAAGGTCGCGACAATGGCGGGATTTGTGGCCAACTCATAGTTGAAGGAACCATCAATAACCTCTATCGGTTCATTTATGTTGTAATCCAGCACAAATACCGTGACCTGATCGGCAGTCCCGCCCTCGATGTGTCCTTGAATGAGTGTCGTTTCAGATGCCTTCGGAGTACAGGCGGTCAGTAGCCATGCGGCGGCCAAGAACATTAAGTTCGTTTTCATTTCGTTGGTATTAAGAAGAAATAATAGGGTTTAATATGCAAAAAATATACCCTCTATTCTGTAAATGGGCTTTACAATTGAACTTTAAATCAGTCTGACATGATTCTTCGTAAATAGTTTGCCGACTATGTGTAATTTTTGGGATATAAAATACGAAAAATCCCCCTCAGACTGATCTGAGAGGGATTTCTGTGGAGCATAGGATGTTCCGTTCAACGATAACAAGGCCCTGCCGAACTACACCAACCAAGCGATGAACCGGGATCTCAAAGAGCTGTGCAAACTCGCCGGCATCAATGAGGAAATACGCATTACAACCTACAAGGGTAACGTCCGAACCGACGAGATTCATCCCAAGTGGGAACTGGTCGGTACCCACACCGGACGTCGCACATTCATCGTCAACGCCTTATCTCTGGGAATTCCTCCGAGCATCGTGATGAAATGGACTGGCCACAGCGACTATTCTTCCATGAAACCCTATATAGACATCGTTGATGATATCAAAGCCACTTCGATGACGAAGTTCAACGGGCTGTTAGAGAAAAATGATTAACTTCGCATAAAAGAAAGAGAACGATGGCCAAAAAGAAAGAATCAAATACTGAACCGTCGCAAAATTTGCGACAGTTGCCTGTGGAGGTCGAAGCGAAGGCCTGGGGAGAAGTGGCAATCTATAATCCTGACGATTCCATTCGTTTGGAAGTTCGTTTGGAGAACGAAACGGTATGGCTGAACAGAGCACAGATGTCCCTTCTTTTTGACCGGGATGTTAAAACGATAGGAAAGCATATCAACTCGGCTCTTGTCGAAGAGCTTAAGGGCGTACCAACTGTCGCAAAATTTGCGACCCTTCAACAGGAAGGCGATAGATGGGTCCGTCGTCCTAAAGAGTACTACAATCTTGATATGATTCTATCTGTCGGATATCGGGTGAAATCTTCTAGGGGTATTGCTTTCAGACGTTGGGCGAATACAGTCTTGAAGGAGTATCTGCTCCGCGGTTATACTATTAATCCCCGGCTTGAACAACTTGAACGTAGGGTCGCCAAAACAGAAGAGAAGATTGACTTTTTTGTACGGGCGGCATTGCCCCCTGTGGAGGGAGTCTTCTATGATGGCCAAATCTTTGACGCGTATGAGTTTGCTTCAAAACTCATCAAAAGCGCCAAGAACGAGATTGTCCTGATTGACAATTACGTTGATGAAACGGTGCTCACGATGCTTGACAAACGGGATCCTTCCGTGAAAGCAACGATCTACACCAAGCAGGTTTCGGCGCAGTTCCAACTGGATATCAATAGGCATAATGCCCAGTATCCTCTCATTGACGTCCAAGCCTTTAACAAGGCTCACGACAGATTCCTTATCATCGACGACAAAGTTTATCACATCGGCGCTTCATTGAAGGATCTGGGAAAGAAGTGGTTTGCTTTCTCTCTTATGCAAGACATAACCCCACAGGATCTGATCAGCCGGATTTAGTCGGCAGCGAGTGTCCATATCTATCGTTCATCTTTGGCACATCGCTTTATCCTCTCCTGGAAACGGGAGAGGCCTTTTTTGTCCAAACCAGAAATCTGAGTATCATTTCAGAGTACCATTTTGATACTCACCGGAGAAAAAAACGCGGTATTTCGCCGCATTTCGGCACCTGGTAGGCGACATCGGTCGACCTACATATTAAGTTACCAGTTGTCATTTTGAGAGTCCATGATCCGGGCGCTATTTGACGAACGCTTTCATGCGGCTTCGATCAAGGAACGAAATTTGCAATCATTTAAGAGTTAATTCATTTCCGGCCCTCTATGAAAAGATTTTTGACAGCATTTTTCCTCGCCTGCTTATTACTATTTGTATCATGCGGGACCAAAGGGCCACAGACCATACAGAAAGAGGGATTTGTTTTGGTCTATGACACGCTATCTCTGGATTTGAAGCCGTTGGTGCTGCCCGAATGCCGATTATCGTTCGAACAGGCCGTCAAGGTTGGAGAGGATTATCTTTGCCTGTTCCAGCAACAGAATGTGTATGATCGTTTTAAGCCCCCCATTCGGACCAATCTTCTTTTGAGAGTGGCTCCGGAAACCGGTTCTTTTCACGAAGTGCCTCAACCTTGTCCAGTTATGGCTGAAGAGAGGCTGGTTATGTGTAAGGACACGGTATATTTAATCGTTGAACAGCCAACCGGACAATACCGATTTATTCCGGAAGAAGAAACCTGGGAGGAAGGCTCTTTCAATGAAGATGTAGTCTATGAGGATGCCGATTGGCGGGTAGTCACCCGCGATATACGCTATGCCGGAAGTCATACCTGGTTCATTGAAAGAAAGACAGGAAAAGAGTATTTCTTTTTCACCAAGCCGGGACAGATATTGCCGTACAATGGATATTACTATCTGACGGACCCGGAGCGCTTCCGGGGAATTGCTGATCCTCACGAGGGTTTCCTGTGCGACAGCACATCGACCTATGAAGCGATCATGAAGGATTGTCCGGACTGCAGTTTCAACGTTATTCACCGCCTTGTCGCAAGTGGCGGGAGGAGTTTCAAAACGGCAGCGGATATCTATGCTTTCGGCGATGGCGATGAGTGGCGTGGGTGCGAATACTCGCATCGCATTCCGGACACCCTGTTCAATGCGTCTTTTCTCGCAAAAGGATCTTTGTACCAAATGGTTACAACTCCTTCTTCCTCCTATGTGGCTCAGGTGACCGCCCACGGGTTGGATTGGATTATCGACCTTGGGAAGCGGTACAAAACCTGGGGCGCCGGGACCGTAAAGAATTATCAGGACGATGCAGACTCTTTTGGCATCATCGAATTGGGAGACACCTTGCGATTCCTCCACATACGGCACAATGTGGACTCTTTGGCTTATACGGGTGACATCGGCCTGGAAAATGCCCTGAAAGATATCCTCCGGCATCGGTCCATCTCCGAAAAACGGATGAGAGTCCTGATGAAAAAGGCCGGTTTTTCATTTTGTTTCATCTTATTCCGCCACCTGCGACGATGGTTTTATCTATTGTAAGGTGGCTGACGCGGATTGGACGGGATGGGCACGGTGGGAGTTCTCGGTTCCCGGCCACACATTGAACTCGATAGAACTGGTGCAGGGGTTGACACCCTATTTCGATGGCGCTTACCATAAAGACCACAAATGGTCACAAGAAAAAGCCAAGAGGCAGGAACTGGTCGATATGGTCTCTAGAATCGTCGGTCAGGAGCCGACTCTTACGGAGTATGGAGAACGGATTTGGACCACGGGTAGATGGTCAATCTTCTTGTATGACGGAGCCAATGACGGTTTTGGATTATTAACAATAACGCAATCGACTGCCATGTCGTCCTGGGGTATGTCTACGGGGATATCACCTCGCCAGGAAACGTTTGAGGAATAAAAAGGAGCTATAAACATGTTGTACAATTCCCGTTTTATTAGATGGGGATTTACTTATCGTTAATGTTTCCAAGCTATCGAAAGATACTTGTCTTTGCACACCTATTTTGAGATTACTTCGGCTAAAAATGGGACATTTTTTGGGCCACTAAATACGAAAAATCCCCCTCAGGCTAACCTGAGAGGGATTTTTGTGGAGCATAGGAGAATCGAACTCCTGACCTTTTGAATGCCATTCAAACGCTCTACCAACTGAGCTAATACCCCATCGCGTCCGCAAATATAGGTATATTTTTCGGATTAAAAAACTATTCGGCGATAATTGTCGAAAATCAGAGCCTTACATCGATGACGTTGGGGTAGTGATCGGTAAGGGGAACGGTAAACGCAGCCATCACGCAGTCGAATGTCAGAACCTCTGTGCTGCCTCCATTGTAGAGAAGGCAGTGGTCGATAGCGCCTTCTTTACGGGTAGGGGAGCGGCGGCGGGATTCTCTTGAATATCCGTCTTTCGGAGCGCAGATATGGTGGCCGTTGTGGTTGTCGGTGCGGACAGTCGCAATCTCGTAGCACTGTTTGTAACCACCCTCGATGAACTGCTGGATGGCCGGAGCATCCTCGTATGCATTCATGTCGCCGCAAACAAAGATCGGACATTTATATTTTGCTTTCAGGATTTCTCCTTCGGCCATAATAAGCCTTGTCTGGGCGGCGCGTGCGTAGTCTGAACCTGGCTGAGCATTCTCGCCTTTCCACCAAAGGTGGGTGCTGACGACAGCGAATTTTTTGCCGCTCGCCTTTTGGGTAAATACCGCAGCTACGTAAGATTTCGAACCGATGTTGCTGAATCTTTCAGGGGTATAGAGATTATAATTGACATATTCCATGTCGATAGTCTCCGTGCGGTAGAATACTGGTGTGTGGCCCCAGGGCTGACCCTCTCCGGGGACATAGCAGATCTTGTATCCGTACTCTTCCAGTGCGGGGTAGAGGTATCCATGCATATGCGGAGCATATTCCTGAAGGGTAATGATATCAGGCATATAGGCCCTTATGAGCTGAGCGAATCCTCTCCATCTGGAAGCGTCGCGGCAGTCAATAGGAAGGTCTTTCCATGCATCGGGAATGGTCTCCTTGCTATAGTCCCATATATTGTCGTCAAGGATACGGAGGTTGGCCCCTTCAGTCAGCGGGAAAAGCTGTTCTCCATATACCGTCCCTTCGAGGGAAAACTTCGAAGGAATATTCTTCTTCGAAAGATTCTCTACGAGGATATCAGCTGCTTTTTCAAGAGCCCAGCAGCCGCCTCCATCGATGCAAAGGTTGCCTTTAGAAGTCTTGATGCTATAATCGAAAAGCTCTTTTTCCCCGCCAAGGCCGATGGCGATTTTGCTGCCTTTGACAGCCTTAGAGCTCTCGGCAATAGGAAGGGTGAGGCCGAAGGCGTCTTTAATAGAAGCAGCAAGGTGCTCTGCAACGTCAATACCCTCTTCTGCCTCTGAGGCGGCATTGTAGACGA
>Ga0256404_1000931_pt1 | contig 74429 bp, 69 predicted proteins | sample RumenRJG_01DNA_FD_185990 | JGI IMG/M metagenome (GOLD analysis project Ga0256404, IMG submission 185990) | Bovine rumen microbial communities from Lethbridge, Alberta, Canada - RJG_01 | ecosystem: Host-associated > Mammals > Digestive system > Stomach > Rumen | place: Canada: Alberta | collected...
CACACAGGCGGTGAGCCGTCGGTGAAAGTAACGTACAGAAACAGTACTGTTACATAAGAATGCAAGACCGCAACCGCATCCGTTCCAGGAGGAAACCGAGCATGAATAGGAACTCTATCGCAGCAATCGGCATCGTAGCCATCGTGGCGATCGCCGCCGGCATAGGGGCAGCTTATGCTTATCAGAGCACCCTCGGAGTCAACGGCAACAACGTCGCGGCGGAGGCGGTCTCGATCGATGTTTACCAAAACAGCGAAGGACATCCGCACATCGACGGCCCGTTCACCATCCCGACGTTCGAGAAGAACGGTAACAAGGAAATCGCTGGCTACTGCATCTCCACCACCGGTCCCGGCACTGTCACACTCTGGTGCAACATGAGTAATTCTGCATCCTGGGTCTTCATCGACAGCATGTCGATCGACATCAACGGCGGCAGCTACGCTTTCGGCAAGACCGGAGCCGAACCCAACATACAGACCGGCGTGCCCGCCACGTTCGCGGTCAGCGGCGAGAGCGGTACGTTCTACGACTTCACCATAAACATCGACTATGCGGACATCGAACCCAGCGATGCTTATGATGCCCTGCTGACGAGCTTCCACGAGTCCAAGTTCCTTTTCACCTTCGCTCCCGCCTGACGGTCCCGGCCGCGGTTCGCAATAGTTCTTTATTACGGAATCCCGATACCCAGGGCATGACCGATTACGCTATCGCCCTCGACATCGGAACCAGCGGACTCCGCTGTCAGGCAATCGAAATGGACACGGGGAAGACCGTCGCCACCGCCATCACTCAGAGACACCCCATTCCCGGAATGAACGTCATCGACCACGTCAACTTCGCCATGAAATCCGGAGCGGATGTTGCCAACAAACTGATCGTAACATGTGCCAACTCCCTCTTCGCCAGCCTCGGCATAGACCTCTCCAAGGTCAAGAGGGTCGGTGTCTGCGGAAACACCTTCCAGATGTCGCTGTTCCAGAACATCGAGATCAGGGACCTCGCCTTCGCCGGCGAGAACATGCTCAAGACCCTCGGTGTCAAGAAGATCGAGAGGAACGGAGCGATCCTCAAGGCATCGGAAATGGGTCTCAAGGGAATGCCCGACGCAGAGGTCATCATCCCGCCTGCGGTCAGGCACGAGATCGGTGCGGATGCCATCGCCATGCTTCTCATGACCGGCGTCCACGAGTCCAAGGAACCCGCCCTGGTCGTCGACTACGGTACCAATGCTGAAATGGCACTCATCTGCGGCGACGGCAGGATCTTCACCGGTTCTGCAGCCGCAGGACCCGCTATGGAAGGACAGGAGATCGAGAAAGGTATGCTCGCGGCACCCGGAGCCATCTCCGACGTCAATATCGTGAAGGATGGATGGCAGTGCACCGTCCTCGACGACTCCATGATCCCCCAGGAAGGGGACGTCATCAACCCTGCGACCGGAGAGGTCGTCAGGAAGGGAAAGATGAAGGCAATCGGTATCACCGGAACCGGAACCGTAGCGACACTCGACTGCGGTATGAAGGCCGGCATCATCGTACCCCCCAACATCAACTCCGCCGACGGCAAACTCCACCTGCAGGACGGCATCTACATCACCTCCAAAGACGTCGACGAGGCCGGAAAGGCCATCGGTGCCATGAGGGCCGGATTCCTCACCCTGCTCAGGACCGCAGGCATGTGGACCGGCGACGTCAAGACCGCCTACATGTCCGGTGCATCCGGACTCTACGTGGACGCCATCAAGGCACTCGGAATCGGTATGGTCGTACCCGGCGCAGAGCACCTCATCCAGTTCGGAAACACCTCCATCGAGATGGCCCGCAAGATTGCTCTGGGACAGTTGGATCTCGACACTCTCCGCACCTTCGCCGAGAAGCTCAAGGCCGAGCACTGCATGTTCGCCACCTCCGAGATCTTCAAGAACATCTATTCCATCGAGTATTCCGTATGGTGCACCGGCATGCCCATGTCCATGTACGACGAGATGCTGGGTATGTACGACCTGCCTCCCCTCGGAACCCCCAAGGAGAACGTCACCGTCAAGAGGCTCGCCAAGGCCGACCTGCCCGACACCGAGGCAGCTCCCGTCAAGACCGTGCCTTCCGGAACCATCCTCGAAGGAATGGTCAAGGGCTGCATCCAGTGCGGCAGATGCGTGAAGGAGTGCCCCGAGAAGGCCCTCTCCATCAAGCCCTGCGACGGCGGATCCATGGCCTATGTCATGTCCGACAGGTGCGCGGGAACCGCCTGCAGACGCTGCGAGAGGAAGTGCAACGACAAGCTCCTCCATCTCGACAACTTCGTCATAAACTTCTGATACAGTCGCACGCGTCTTAACGGGCGCGTGCGATACTTTTTAAAGTATTAAATATACCCTGGGTTCAGAATCTTAAAGAATTCGCGGTCGTCGCGATTGTTTGATATTCTTTCCCAAAGTGATTGAGAAATGACACAAAGCAGATTTGAGGATCTAGGCATTTCAAAAGACGTTTTGAAAGCCGTCAGATCCATTGGATGGTCAGCGCCCACCCCGGTGCAGGCAGCCGCTATCCCCGTCGGACTGGAAGGAGCAGATCTCCTTGCCCAGGCCCAGACCGGGACCGGAAAGACCGGGACCTTCGGGTCAATCATCCTAAGCAGGACCAAGTCGGGATCCAGCGACCCGACTTCACTGGTTCTCGTGCCGACAAGGGAGCTCGCTTCGCAGGTGTCCGAGGAAATGGAAAGACTCTCGGAATACAGCGGGCATGTCTGCATCCCCATCTACGGCGGCGTTAACATCGAGACCCAGGCGAAACAGCTTAAGAAAGGGGCAGATGCAGTGATTGCCACCCCCGGAAGACTCAAGGACCTCATCGAGAGGAAGATGATCAAGCTCGACTCCGTCGAGATCGTCGTCCTGGACGAGGCCGACCGCATGCTGGACATGGGATTCGCCCCCAGCGTGAACATGATCCTCTCCAGGATCACCAAGGACAGACAGACCATGATGTTCTCGGCCACCATGCCCGAAGAAGTCATGAAGATGGCTGTCAAGCACATGTACGACCACAGGGAAATCCTGGTCTCCAAGGACGAGCCCACCCTTGACCTCACGGAACAGTTCTACATCATGACCAACCGCGACTCCAAGAGGGACGAGCTCGTGCACCTGATCGAGGACGGATACCCCAAGATGATGGTATTCTGCAGGACCAAACGCAAGGTGGACTACCTCACCCGCAAACTGAAGAGGGACGAGTACAACGTGGAAGGCATCCACGGCGATATCGGCCAGAACAAGAGGGAGAGGGTCATCAAGGATTTCGCCGGTGACAAACTCCAGGTCCTCATCGCCAGCGATGTGGCCTCCCGCGGACTGGACATCGACGGCGTGGACGTCGTCGTCAACTACGATATCCCCGTCGACCCCGAGACCTACATCCACAGGATCGGAAGGACCGGCAGGGCCGGCAAGACCGGAAAGGCGATCACCTTCGTCACCTCCGACGACATCAAAGGTCTGAACACCATTGAGAAGACCGTTGCCAAGAAGATAACCGAGCTCCCCTGGACCTCCTCGCTCTATACCGAGGATCCTTCTGCGGAACCTGTCCCCAAGGCGGCCAAGGCCCCCAAGAAGCAGCAGAAGAAAGAGGCCCCCAAGAAGGCCGAGCCCAAGAAGCAGGTGCCGAAGAAGGAGAAAGAGCCGGATACTCCCGTCAAAGGAGAGCGCACCCTCCGCGGAAAGCTGGATAAGGGCGTCCGCAGGGATGCTCAGCCCAAGGCGGAGAAGCCCGCCGCCAAACCCAAGACGGAACCCGCACCTAAGACCAAAGTCCCGGAACGCCACAAGACCGAGAAGAAGGAGGTCCTCCCCGAGGCTCCTCCCGCACCTCAGAACAACGGCAGGTACGTCCCCCTGGGTGTTCCCAAGAACCCCCACCCGCTCCATGCCTATGTCGGCATCGTGCGCGCGGCGCACCCCAAGAAGGACATGTCCTTCGACCGTCTGGAACTCAATGTCGGATCCGATGACGGACTCGACGTCGACAAGCTCAGGCACTTCGTCATCAAAACCGCAGGTGTCGATTCGAAGGACGTCGGCAACATCCACATCATGGATAACAAGGCCAGGGTGCAGGTCGTCAGATACAGGTCCCAGGAGGTCGTCGACGAGCTCTTCGGACAGGTCATCAACGGCAAGCGCGTGCTGGTCACAAACCTTAGCGACAAACACTGAAAACGGTTGCGCCGGGCAGGGAGGACGCTCCCCGCCCGGTTATACCGGATATTTTTTAGAAATCACTTTCTGCAGCCAAGGTAGGAGTAGTAAGCACTCTCCATGGCCATGGCGGCGACACCGATCGCAAGGGGATCGTGGATGATGAGGGCCTTCTTCTTGGCCTCCTCATCGAAGGTGTGGGGCACACCGGGCGAGGAAATGATCGCTCCTTCCTGGATGTCCTCGGTCTCTATGTGTGCGGGGGAGGCATTCAGGATGTACTTGTGGGCACGGATGGCCTCGCGTACGTTCTCTGCGACCTTGACACGGGGATTGGCCTTCTGAACGGCATACGCCTTGTCGAGGTCGATGTCGGTGATGGTGACGTTGGCGCTCTTGGCCACCAGCAGCCTTGCCATCTCGCTGCCGACCCTGCCTGCTCCGACGATGAGGACGTCCTTTCCGATCAGCATATCGGATGCGGCGGAAAGTGCGGCGATGTAGGCCTTGGCGGTGCTGAAGGTGTTGTTGGATGCCTTCTTGGCCTCGATGTTGTAAGCGAGGAACTCCACGTCGTCGGCCATGAATATGATGTTGGGCTTCTGCTCGAGTGCCTCCTTGAATCCGCTGATGTCGGTCTTCTCGGTGACGAATGCCTCGAATCCCAGCCATTTGCAGATGTCCCTCACGGACTCCGAAAAGTTGGTGATGATTCCCTCTCCGGTGGTGACTGGCACAACAGCGCAGGTGTACTCTTTGGTATCGATCGCATACTCCCACATGCCGACTGCCTCACAGGCCAGTTTCTTAAGGGTCCTGCCGGTGTTCTTCACGAGGAAATCTTCGAGTGCTCCGAGGTTCTCGGAGAGGTCTTTGACATCGTTGTTTGTTAGTCTGGTCATTCATATCATATCCGGTGATTTGTCCACGAACTCCTCGAGTTCGAGATTTTCCATTATACTGGTGATAAACTGTTTCTTCTTGTGGACCACGTCCTGGTAGGAATCGCCGTGGTTGATCACGGTGAATCTGCACTCGTAGGTACCGCTGCGGTAATCGGTTATGACCTCATCGGCACCCATGAAGTCCTCCAGGTACATGGGGTTCTGAACGTGACTGAACTCTTTCTCGCCGCAGGTCGACAGGGTCGTGCCGCGGACGATGAAATGCTCATAGCTGGCATATCCCTTTCTGGGGACCTTGCCGGTCTCCTTCCCGAGCTTGGAACAGACCAGCTCCTCCAGAAGATTGATGCCGGTGGCGGCGCAGATGCAGGCAGGGGTCTGACTGGGAATCCTGGCGTCGATCTCCAATACCCTGAGCCCTTTCTTGGTGAAGATAGCCTCCACGTCCATGAGGGCGTTCAGTCCCAGACCCTCTCCGAGCTCCTTTCCGATCTTTATGAACTGCTCCTCGTCGGCCTCGGGCAGGACGCGGGGTTCGCAGATGATCTGCTTGCAGTCGTAATTGGAATCGAGGACTACCTCGGTAGTCACGTAGGCCTTGGCGGTACTGCCGTTGCCGATGACCTCTATGGATACGCTCTTCCCGGAGACGAACTCCTGCTGGATGGGGGTATCGCCGAGTTTCTCGATGACCTTGAGCGCCCTCTGCCTCTCCTCCTCATTGTTGACCGCGCTTACACCGATGCTACCGCTCTGACAGGACGGTTTCACGATAATCGGGAATCCACACTCCGGCCAAGGCTGGGGGATGGGTGTGCCGATGCGCGCCATCAGCTCGTTGGACTTCTCCTTGGAGCAGGAAATCTTGTAGGAGTCCATATCGAACAAGAAGTGGGTACCGCATTCCGGGACGGTCTTGCTCAGGAACTCGAGGACCTCCAGGTTCTCCACTGCGGGGATGACCGCATCACATTCGGAGAAGAGTGCTTTGGCCCTCTCGGGTTCCTGGAGGATATCGCACACTTCGGCCCTGTCCGCGAGGGAGAGAGCGGGTGCATCCTTCCTCTTGTCGATGACCATGGAAGTGTATCCCGCATGCTTGCAGAGATATACGGCTTCCATACCCTGAAGGATGCCTCCGACGATCCCTATCAGCATCTGAGGGTCGCCTCCGGGCGGTGTGACTCATAATAGTCCCAGAACTCCTTCATGGTGGCCTCGCGGCGGCCGAGGCTCTCCGCCAGGTTCCTCACGTAATCGATGGAACGGTGGCCGTCGTTGATGTTGAACTCGGGCTGCGCCACTCCGGCGAGTCCGATATCGGGAGGCACGATGGAGGTAATGACGCTGGCTCCAGCCGCGACCCTGCTTTTGAGGCCGGCGGTTCCTTCCACGTCGAGACTGGCTGGGATTAGAGCATCTGGGTATGCGAGCCTCATGACGGCTATGGCCTTCAGCTCGTCGGTGTAATCCACAGGCGGGGCGATGTTCTGCAGAGGGGTTCCCTTCTGGGGGATGAAGGTCATGGCACGGATCTGGTTGCACTTCATGTCGCCCATGATCTTGATGTGCTCGGCACGGTCCCTGGGGGTGTCGCCGATGCCGACCAGCATACCGTCCTCGGTGAGCATGCCCGCTTCCCTGGCCCAGACCCTCTGGTTCATACGGAAGTCATAATCCTGCTTGAGCCTCATCTTCGCGAAAAGGTCCCTGTTGCAGGTCTCCTGGTAAACAGCAAGTATGTCCCCTCCGGCTGCCCTCAGGCGGGGCATGGTCTCCTTGGAGACCGCTCCGGGCGAGACCATGATTCCGGTATCGACGGTGTCTCTGACACTCTTGACGATGTCCACGATTCCTTTGTAATCATCGGCATAGAGTTTGGGGTCCTCGCCCATGGTGAGGTCCACCAGATTGATACCGGCTTTCTCGAGCCCGGCGGAGATCTCCAGGACCTCCTCCTTGTTCTTCCTGTAGCGCTCGATCTCGTTGGTCCGGCGGTAATAGCAGAATGCGCACTCGTTCTTGCAGTAAGTCGAGAAGTACACGAAACCGTACATGAAGATCTTGTTACCGAACTCCCTGTCCCTGACGCGGGAGGCTGCCTGATAGAGTGCATTATTGAAGTCTGGGTCATTGTAAGAAAGGACTGCTTCCATCTCGTCGACGGTAGGCTTCTGTCCATCTTCCCAGGTCTTGATTGTATCGTATAGATCCATCACGATACCTCAGTTGATCTTGTACCCGTTGAGGTAGTTGACGGACTTCCCGGTCTTCTTCACGCTTCCGTCGCCGTCCCTCATCATGATGAGACGTTCCAGACCGAATCCTGCTCCGCACCAGGGCTCGTTGACATTGTGGGCCTTGTCGAGGTAGTGGGGTCCGACGGCTGCAGAACATACTTCTTCACCGTCAACCTCCACGTCGATGGTCTCCTTGTAGACATCGGATTCCTCGTGGACCAGTTCGTAATCCAGTCCGACGGTCTTCATGACGACGTCGATGTAATGCTTGATCTTCTCGGTGGTATCTCCCTGAGGACCCATGTCCACGAGGTTCAGCATGGTGAACTCTTCCAGGTGATCGTTGCTGTGTGACTCGGCCCTGAAACAGGAACCGATCTCGAAGAACTTGACGGGACCGTCGGTGTGTCCCCTCAGTTCCCTCATGATGTTGTAGAGATTGATGGCATGCATAGGGCGGAGACAGCGCTTCTCATCGACCCAGAACACCTGCTGGTACAGAGGGTGGTTCTCGTCGATGGTCATCTTGGCCAGCTCGGCCTTGGAGATGAGGATGGGTGTCTTGACCTCGATGAATCCTTCCTTGATAAGTGCCTCTGACAGCTGAAGTTCGAGTTCCATCAGGCGGTGGTGGCGGGGATTGGCGATCATGTCGCGGATGCCCTTCTCGTTCTCCCTCTGGAGCTTGGACATCATCTTGGTGAAGGCCTTGTCGCGCTCTTCTTCAGTCTCGAATTCGCTATCGTTCTTCGGCTCGTGGCCGTACTCTCTCAGACGCTGGATTTGCGGGTCCGTCAGTTTGCATGTCATGATATCTGTCCATACGGATTTTGTGATTGTGAAGAAATGGCGAGAGGCCGGGGCGTCGAACCCCGCTGGCTAGGTTTTAGAGACCCGCTGATCGCCGGATCGCCCCCCAGTTTAAACTGATTCAAAAAAGAAGCCGTTCAGGCCTAATTCGCCATCTAAATTCCCCCCTTGGAAGAATAGATGGTCGAAACAGAACAAGTTGCAAGGCATTCGCTGAGAAGGAAAGAAATGCCGGAATTACTCCTGAGAACCTCCTCGGATGCCATGCTTGTGGTATCCCCGTATTCGGTATATAACGGTTTGTTTTCCATGCCAATTAGCATTAAAAATAGATGTCTGGCACATCTGTATGAGGGCCCGATAGGACTCAGAAATCCATACCACACAGGGAGATCGTGTGCATGGCGTTCTCGTAGATATCGAGATACTCCTGGGAAGGCCTGAGGGTATCCAGGTCATAGCATTCCTGGAACTTCTTACCCATGGGTGCACTGTGATAGTTCAGCTCGTACCTGTGCAGGATGCTGTCCACGATACTGTTGGCGGCCTCGATGCTCATACCGCATGCTGCGGAGGATGCTTCTCCGAGCATCCTTGCCTCGAGTCCGGTGGCCCGGTCCTGCAGAACACCTTTGCCAGGGGCCACACCGGAAAGGAGTTCCCTTCCGGAGACGGTATCGACGATGGCCTGTGCCGCCACTTCAAGAAGACACATCTCGGTGCAGGGTCCTGCGATCGTATAGTACTGGTTGGCGAGAAGTACATCGGTATTGGTGTCCAATGCACGGGCTGCGTGAGCGGCAACCTGGAGACACTCTCTGTTGGAAGTGTTACCCCACCTGATGTGTACGGGTCCGTCGAGATGGATATCGCAATTGAAGAGCACGAAAGAAGCCAAGGTGGCAGCCACATCGCAGATGGCGGTCTCCTCGACGCTGCTGACATATCCTCCCATAATGGGCATCTGCTCAATCATGATGGTATCTCCGGAAAGATGCCATCCCGCGATCATGTTCATGAACGAGGAATTCACCTTGAGCTCGTTCATCTGGGAACATTCGTGGCAGTCACAGCCGCGAAGTCCGTTGTTAACCATGCTGGCGGACATGCGTCCCACAGCAGACAGGGGAGTCTCGGGGCCCTAAATACCCATACCGGGGCGTCCGGCCATGCTGACCGCTTCGCGGATATGCCTGATCTCGGACATGGTAGCCTTGATCTCCCAGGGACTATCGGTGACAACCGAACGTCCGTTGATGGTGTTGATAACACCTGACACTATACCGTCGACCATCGGTTCCTGGGCATAGGTGGAGATTACTTTTTCGAAAATGTTCTCGCTGATGGGGGCACCCGTAGGTCCTCCCTCTACGATGGGTTTCCTGAATGAATTGCCCCTGCGGGGCTTGAGTGTGCATTTGTCCTTGCCGGTACCGAGGGTCAGCTTCTTAGGCGCCATCTTGAGACCCTGATAGATCTCCTCTTCCTCGAGAGAAAGCGCCTTTCCGAGGTCGTTGCAGTAGATACCGCAGCTGAGGAGCATATCCATGCCGGCCATGAAGAGCCTGTCGCACATCTCGTCATCGGTGGGGATGATCTCGTGCCCGAAGAACAGGTCGTAACTCTCTTTGAGCATCTTGGCCCTGCGGGGAATGATCTCGTAATCCCACTGCTGCTCGGTGACCCTCTTTCCATTGGCGAAGCGATCGTAGGCTTCGAAAACATCGACGAATCTGCTTACTGCCATGGCACTGCACCATTTTCCGTAGTATCACTGTTAAGTATAAAATCCCCGCCCCTACCCGCGGAGGAAGACTTACGTCCAACAAAATGGCAATGCAAATAGGGGATGCCCTGCGGGGAAACCCGCAGGGGCGAGGCCCGGGGGAGGGGCCTCTAAAGGTTTGGTAATCAGTGTTTGATGTCGAGACCGCAGTCCCTGATGGTCTGGAGAGCCTTGTCGTAGACCTCGAGGTACTCCTTGGTGGGCTTGACGGTGGTAACGTCGTAGCACTCCTGGAAGGTCTTTCCGATGTCCTGGTTCTGGTAGGTAGGCTCGTAGATCTTGTACAGGTTGGCGATGGTCTCGTTCATGTCGGACACTTTCTGTCCTGCGGCGCAGCGGGCAGCCTCTCCCATGACACGGGCCTCCATTCCGGTGAACCTGTCAAGGATAACTCCCTTTGCAGCTGCGGATCCGGAGAGAAGCTCCCTTCCGGAGACGGTATCACAGATTGCCTGGGTTGCGGTCTCGAGGAGACACATCTCAGTGCAGGGTCCTGCCATGGGGTAGTACTGGTTGGCGATGAGCAGATCGGTGTTGTTGTCGATAGCTGCTGCAGCGTGTCCAGCGACCTGGAGAGTCTCTTTTGCGGTGGTGACTCCCCACCTGATGTGGATAGGTCCGTCAAGGTGGAAGTTTCCGCTGAAGAGAGCGAAGGATGCAAGGGTGGTTGCGACATCGGAGATTGCGGTCTCCTCGACTCCACCGGTGTATCCACCGAAGATGGGCATCTGCTCGATCATGATGGTGTCGCCGGATACGGTCCAGCCTGCGAGCATGTTCAGTCCGCAGAGATCCATCTTGAGTTCGTTGAGCTGAGAGCACTCGTGTGCGTCGGTGATCCTGTGTCCTGCGTTGGGACAGTCAGCGACAAGCCTTCCTCCGACGGTCAGAGGAGTCTCGGGTCCCTAGACACCGAGTCCGGGCCTTCCGGCACGGGTCCTTGCCTCTTTGGTCATCCTGAGCTCCTGCATGGTAGCGCGGATTTCGTAAGGGGTTCCGGATTTGGCTTTCTTTCCCTCAACGGTGTCCATAACTCCGTCGACAAGGTCGTCGACGACTGCTTCCTGAGCGTAGGACTGCATGATCTTGATGAACATCTCTTCGGATACAGGGGATCCGGTAGGTCCTCCCTGGATGATGGGCTTGACGGGGCTGTTTCCGTGCCTGGGGTAGAACCTTGCGATGTCCCTTCCCTCTCCGAGAATGAGCTTCTTGGGGGTCTTCTTGATTCCCTCCCAAATCTCCTCCTCAGTGACGTGCATGACACGGCCGAGATCCTGACAGTAGAATCCGACGGTGGAGAGCATCTCAAGACCGGCCTGGAACAGGGCGTTCTTGGTCTCGTTGTCCTCAGGGACGGACTGTCCGGGCTCGAATTTGAGTTTGTACTTCTCTTTGAGAGCGGTCAGGTTCTGGGGGATGATGGTGTAATCCCACTCGTTCTCGGGGACTTTCTTTCCCTTGACGAACCTCTCGTATACATCGATAACGGTAAGGGGCCTAGTTGCTGCCATTTATTTCACCTTTTTCGATTGTTGTTTGATCCTGCCGATCAAGCGATCAGGCTGTCGCAGAGTGCGATGACTTCGTTTGCGGTTGCGGAGTATCCGTCGGCCTTGATTTCCTCGGCGAACTCCTTGGAGCAGGGTGCACCTCCGACGATGACTTTTGCCCTGTTCTCCATCTCGTCCCTGATCTGGACAAGCTCCCTCTGGGATTCGAGGGTGGTGGTCATGAGTGCGGATCCTGCGAGGATGTCTGCGTCGTTCTCGTCAGCAGCGTCCATGAATTTCATTCCGTCCGCGTCAGGCCCAAGGTCGATGACGTTGTAACCGGCTCCGCGGAGCATTGCACAGCAGACGTTCTTTCCGATCTCGTGGATGTCTCCCTCGACGGTTCCGAATACGACGGTTCCCTTGAGTGCGCCTGCACCGGCGGTCATGAGGGGCTCGAGGATTTTGAGTGCGACCTCCATTGCCTTGGATGCTGCAACAACCTGAGGCAGGTAGATCTCTGCTGCGTCGAACCTCTTTCCGATGACTTCCATTCCCTTTCCGAGTCCATCTCCGATGATCTCTCCGACGGGAATCTTTGCGTCGATTGCTGCCTTGGTGGCAGAGTCGGCGAGTTTGAAGTCCCAAGTCTCGATGGCCTTCTGAAGGTCGGCCATAATCTGTTCGTTTGCCATAGTCTTTTCCTCCATGCACGTTTTAGGCCGCAGTTACCTGCGGTCTTTTCGTGTTAGATTGATATTTCCATGGTCAGTATTTAATTTTATCTCCGAATTAAGGGGTCTTCAATTTTCACATATTAAAACTTTACTATGTCTGAAAAATATTGTATATAAATGTTATCATGCGTGGCGACCCATTGGATTTATTGATGTTATCAATATTAACAAAATCATCATTTTTGATGATTAAATCAATAAAAAAATATCACATCATTACTGTATTTTGCATCCATCCATCATAATTTACAGTTAGACTTAAATATGATGCCAAAAAAATCAAAAATTAATAGAGATAAAGACGTATCCAATATGTGTTTAATTATTCGTCCGTTCGTTATTTTTATTATATACGAATAATAAAATAGGAAGGTGTTGGCCTATGCAGGATACTGAGTCTTTCCTAAGGAATATGACCGAAGCCCTCGTGGCGCTCGATCGTGACAATGTTCTGAATTATCTGGAAAAGTCACTTTCCGCAGGAATCGATCCCGAAACGATCATCTCCGATTCGCTCTCTGTCGGGATGGACTCTATCGGCCGCCTTTTCGACAACGGGGAACTCTTCCTCCCGCAGGTACTGCTTGCATCACAGATTATGGATGAGGCCATGGAGATTCTCAGCAAGAAGATGAATACCGAAGGATCTGACCATTACCGCGCCATCATCGTGATGGGGACGGTCTCCGGTGATATCCATGATATCGGGAAGAACGTCTGCTGTGCAATGCTCAGGGGCGCCCGCTACAAGGTGATCGACATCGGCAACGATGTCTCTCCCGAGGATTTCGTCAGGTATGCAACCGAGAACTCCGCTGATGCCGTCGGGGCCTCGTCCCTCATGACAACCACTCTCGTGGCACAGAAGAAACTGGTGGAAACCATGGACGAATTCGGCTGCAAGGCTCTGAAACTTTTCGGCGGAGCACCCTGCACAGAAGAATGGGTTAACTCCATCGGAGGGGACGGATATTCCTCCAACGGACATGATATGGTCCTTCTCGTGGACAAGGTCCTGAAGAAGTGATTTTGAGTACGGCACAGAATCGAATCTGTTCCAAAATTGATGTAGAAGTAAGTCAGGGCGGTTTGACTGCCCTGTACCGGGGTTGCCCCCGGTTTGAATTGTTTTCAAGCAGACTCTGCAATCGCTTTCTTCTGCACCCATACCCAGATAGGGATGAAGAGCAGGAGGATGGTGAATCCGATCACAGCGGGCACGTAGGAGTTGCCGGATGCGACGTAGCTCCAGTACACAAGGCACACGAGGAGCACGATCTGCATGCAGCACATGAACGCACCGACATAGGTGTAGAATCTAGGGGCCTTGAAGGGCCTGGGGAGATCCTTGAACTTGGGGTCCCTCCTGGATTTCACGAATGCGGCGAGTGCCACGAAGTTCGCGATCGCATATCCCATAGCGGAAGCGGACAGCACGGTCATGACCGAGGTGTCGATGCCTGCCATAGGCAGTACGCAGAGCACGAACATCAGGATGGTGTTGAACACCGACACGAAGAGCATGGCGTGAACGGGCATACCATGGTCGTTGAGCTTTCCGAACCAAGCGGGAAGGTTGCCCTCCCTGGCCATGGAGTGCAGCGACCTGGAAGATCCGAGGTATCCGGTCTGGATGATGAGAATCATGGCGATGATCAGGACGACCAGCGCGATCATTCCTCCGACCTCGCCGAAGGCAGCGATAGCAATCGGGTGGAGGGAGTGGTATCCTGCATCCTGGAGTCCGTCCTGTCCGATCTCTCCGTACATGAGGAAGGGCACGAGGAAGTACAGTGCCAGACAGATAAGTCCGCAGCTGAAGAGTGCCTTGGGGGTGTCGTGTCCGGGATCCTTATACTCGGGGCCGTAGATAGCGGCGGTCTCCCATGCGCAGGAGGACCACTGTCCGAGTCCGAAGCATCCGAGAACCAGCACGATGGACATCATGTCAGAGTATCCGACGACGGGGAAGTGCCATGCGTTGGAGATGTTGGAGAACTGGAAGTTCCCGACGTCTCCGACGAGGATGATTATGATAGGGATGAGTGAGATGATAGCAAGGACCATCGCAAGCTTACCACCGCCCTCGAGACCGCGAGATGACATGATGAACATGCCGATGACCACGACGAGGATGACAGCCATGCTGAGTGCAAGGTTCTGCATATCAGAGAGTTCCCATCCGCCCATGACGGTGATGTATTCGACGATGAGGCCCGAGAAGATGTATACAACAGGGGTCCATGCGAACCAATAACACCAGGAGGCGAATGCCCCGATGAATTTACTCTTATCTATCTGTCCTGGCGCAACGTTATCAGACTGGAATACAGTCTGTGCGCATCCAGGCAAACCAGTTGCCTGGGGGAATGTGGTGACCATCTCTGCGTAAGCGATGTTCTGAACGAATCCCTGAAGAACTCCGACGGTCCAGGTGAAAATACAGAGGGCCCAGATCATTGAGCCGACATCGTAAAGACCGGGGAGGATCAGCAGGGGAACGCCGAGTGCCACAAACATTCCGTCTTTCCAGCTTACTGTACGCTGGAGCTGACTAGTCTCGTTTCCTTCGCTCATTGGTATTCACCAATAAAAAATTGAAGGGGGGCTGCAACCCCCCTATGTGAAATGGGTTTGAATCAGTTCTTGAGCTGGCGCCTGAACAGTTCGCAGCTGTTGATCTTGATGTCAAGCAGCTTCTCGATGTTCATCTTGGCGGCGATACCCCTGGGTGCTCCGGGGATACCAGTGCAGCTTCCGATTCCGAGCTCCTCACGGAGGTCCCTCATGATGCACTCATCTGCAATCTCGACGGTGTCGAGTCCGAGCTTCTTTGCAACGTACTCTTTTGCCTTGTCGAGCTTCATGTTCTTTGCGTACATCATACGGGCAACAAGGTCACCAGAGGTCCTGATTCCCTGCATACCGGAGGTCATGAGGTGGGGGATGTCCATTCCGACGGGATCTCCCACTCCAACCTATACTCCATCGACTTTGGCGATCTCGACCATAGCCTTGTTACACCTGGAGACTGCGTCTACGGGAGGAGTCTCCTTCATGGGGATTCCACCGACTCCCATACCCATGTCGACGTGGACGGGGATGGGGGACTGCTCGACGGCTGCCTTGATGAAGGTGACGGACCTGGCGAGGTTCCATGCGAGGGATTTGCTGGTGTTGGTGTTGCAGACGGCTCCGAAGACGTTGGCTCCTGCCTCAGCGACGACCTTTGCCTGCTGGTGGGGGTAGAGACCTGCGCAGATGGTTCCCTCGAAGTCGATCATTCCGTGGATACCCATGACGGACTCTCCGGCTGCACCGACGTTGATGTATGCCTCAGGGCATGCTTTCCTCAGTGCTTTTACTCCCCTAAGGGTTCCGACGAAGTCAGCGTCTCCTGCAGATCCAGTGGTGTCGAAGTTGAATCCATCGGATCCAGCTGCCTGGAGGTGGGTTGCAACGTACTCGATATCCCTAGCGACGTGCTCAGCGGCTGCCTCGGAGGCTGCCATGGACTCGTCAATCTTGAACTCCCTCATGAGGTCTGCGGGGTTGGGGTAAGGTCCGTCAGGAGCGTAGTAGAGACCCATGTTGGGCATTGCTCCGTAGAAGTAAGGAGCAACGATGACGTCCTGGATCTCTTCCATGGTCTGTTTCTCCATGGAGATGATGGGCTTGACAGGCTTGACAGAGTAGTCAGAGTGTGCAAGCTCGAAGGTGTCTGCTCCGAGTGCCCTCTCGTGGAGGAGAGCGGCCTCGAGCCTTCCCATGTCGACTCCGTTTCCGGAGTTTCCGTTGTCACCGGTGAAGTCGAGCTGACCGATATCGTAGGTCATGACGACCTCTTTACCAGGTGCAACTCCAACGACACGGTCCTGGCAGGTGATGATGTCGCAGATGTGCTCCATCTGGTCGTCGTTAAGGGCGGGGATGGTTGCAATGTCTGCTGCGTCTGCGGTTCCAGCCTGGATGTCCGCGATGATCTCATCTTTGGTCATCTCGATCCTGCGTCCGTCTCCGGACCTGGTGTAGTATTTAGCCATTTGATATTCCTCTCAATAAGACTCTTACGAGCAATCAAGCGTCCTGTGCGATCTTCTTTGCCTTGTCGGTGGTCTCGTTTGCGGTCTCTCCGTAAATGTCTGCACCGATCTTGTCACAGTAGACCTGGGTAATGGGGGCTCCGCCGACCATCATGGTGACTTTGTCCCTGAGGCCCTGCTCCTTGGTGATGTCGATGATGGTCTTCATGACGGTCATGGTGGTGGTCATGAGAGCGGACATTCCACAGAAGTTGCATCCTCCCTTGATCTCATCGATGAATTTCTGGGTGGGTACGTCACGTCCGAGATCGTGGACCTCGAATCCGGCGCACTGGAGCATAGTGGAACAGATGGACTTTCCGATGTCGTGGACATCTCCCTCAACGGTTCCCATAACTGCAAGTCCGAGTTTCTCAGTGGATCCTCCGGCTGCTGCGAGCTTGGGGCCAAGGATCTCCATTGCCTTGTTCATTCCGGCTGCTGCGGAGAGAACGTGGGGCAGGAAGAGCCTTCCCTTCTGGAAAAGAACTCCGACCTCGGTCATTCCAGCGGACATTGCGTCGATGATGGCGGTAGGGGCCATTCCGGCGGCGTCTGCTTTGTTGACTGCATCGATGATGCCAGGGAGCTTGACAGCTACCATTGCATCGTAGAGAGCTTTGCTTTCTGCTTCAAATGCCATTTTGTTTTCCTCCAATCGGATTTTGCAATCCAATTGTCCCATAAAACTTATCCATGCTATATAATGATTTTTAGGTTGCAACCAACTGTATATAAATGCAACGTTTAAGCATCAAACACCCGTTAAGAAAATCCATCAGCAAAACGAGCAAAAATTGTATATTATTTATAATGAAGAGCTATCCAAAATTTGTTCGTAGCTAAATTTATATACAAAAATGATTCCAAAAACTTGTATTTATAAAGGAACGTCGCAAAATGTACATGACTCTGTTGGATGAATGATCATCCAACCGAGTATCGAGCTCATTCCGGTACCCGCAGCAATACTGCAGTACCCGTCTGCACATTCTTTTTTTATCGGTGACGCGGTTGCCGATGCATGTCGCTGATCACCGTAACCTGCCCCGAATGCGGCGAGAGAATCCAGCTAAACGAAGAAAAGGAATTCGGATTCTGCATGAACTGCGGCCACAGAATCGAAGTAGCCTCCGTGAAACCTCCTGTAAAAAAGGAAACCCCCAAAGAACCGGAAATCCCCGAGGAACTCAAAGAGACCTATGAGAAGGCCAAAGCCGGCGACGTGAACGCCCAATACGAACTGGGCAACTGCTACATGACCGGCAAGATCGTCCACCAGGACTTCGAGCAGGCCCTCATATGGTTGCACAAGGCCGCCGACCAGGGAGAGCCTTTCGCCATGTACAACATCGGCATCCTCTACTCCTGCGGTCACGGGGTCAAACAGAACTGCTCCAAGGCTCAGCTCTGGTTCGCCAAGGCCAACGAGCACGGACTCATCGACAGGATTAATGAGGCCAAAGCAAAGCAAAAATCCCAGTAATCTGGAACAAAACCTCTTCCCAACCACTTATTTGTCCAAAAATACCCAGGTGCGGCAGCCGGGATTCGAACCCGAGTTCTAACCTTGGCAAGGTTAAGTGCTAACCAACTACACTACTGCCACAGTGGGTACTGCGAGGATTGACTCAATCCATATAAAGCTTATGTTGGGGCCTGGGCCCGCCTTTATGCGGACCTCAGTGGCCGAACATGAGCTTGGTCTGGAGAATGGGCTCGCAGGTGAGATTCAGTCCGAGCTTCCTCAGGATGGATATATCCTGGGGGTACTGTGTGACGGAACAGTGGATATCGCAGCCTTTCAGGAAACCGATCTGGTCGAGAGCCTTCTTGGCAAGCAGGTCCTTGGAAGCCGAAATCGATAGAGCCAGCATCATCTCGTCCGCACGTAGCATGGTGTTCTCGAAACCGAGGATCTGGGTCCTCATGTCCTGGATGGGTTTAATGATCTCCGGCAGGACGATGTCCTTCTCCTTGTGGATCTTGGCGATGTACTTCAGAGCATTGAGGATGGCGGCGGATACCGCGGTGAGGTCCTTGCTGCGCTTTCCGAGGACGATGGTACCGTCCTCGAGCTCGATTCCGGCGATGGCCTTGGAATACTCCGCGGCCGCATCCCTGACGGTCTTGTACAGAGGGAAGTCGTCGGGAGAGACGTTGGCCTGCTTCATGATGGTGTCCATCCTGCTGACGGCCTTGTCGCCCACCTTGCCGGAGAGCTTCTCCACGTGGGTGCGGTAGTACCTCCTTACAATCTCCCTCTTGGAGGCCTCGTTGACCACGTCCTCGTCGCAGATGCAGAATCCCACATGGTTGACACCCATGTCCGTGGGGGACTGGTAAGGGCTCTCGCCGAGCATCTTCTCGAAAAGCGCCTTCAGGACGGGGAAGGTCTCCACGTCGCGGTTGTAGTTGACGGCGGTGATGCCGTGGGCGGCGAGATGGAACGGGTCGATGAGGTTGATATCCTCCAAGTCCACGGTCGCCGCTTCGTAGGCTAGGTTGACAGGGTGGTACAGGGGGAGGTTCCAGACGGGGAAGGTCTCGAACTTGGCGTATCCGGAACGGATGCCCTTCATATTGTCCTGATACACCTGGGACAGCGAGACCGCGAGCTTTCCGCTGCCGGGTCCGGGGGCGGTGACGAGCACGACAGGGGCGGTGGTCTCGACATACTCGTTCTTGCCGTATCCGTTCTCGCTCACGATGAGGTCGATGTTCTCGGGATAGCCGTGGATAGGGTAGTGGAGATAGCTCTTGATGCCCCTCTCCTGGAGTACCTTCCTGAAGATGTCGGCCTCCGGCTGCCCGGCATACATGGTGAGGACGACGGTACCGGTCTTGATTCCCCAGCTTTGGTACTGCTCGATCATGCGGAGACACTCGATATCGTAGGTGATTCCGAGATCTCCCCTCTCCTTGCTCTTCTGGATGTCCTGGCAGTTGACGCAGACGATGGCTTCCAGCTTGTCCTTCATGGTGGAGAGCATGCGGATCTTGTTGTCGGGAAGGAATCCCGGGAGGATCCTGGATGCGTGCATGTCGTCGAAGATCTTGCCGCCGACCTCGAGGTACAGTTTACCTCCAAACTTCGCCATGCGGTCGAGAATTGCTTTCGTCTGCAGTTCGGTATACTTCTTACTGTCAAAGCCCAGGGCAGTCATGTTAACTTCGTTCAAAATCCGTTCTTGGTTTTTGAATATTTGGATATCGATTTTTCACATGAACGTCTGTTATGTCCGAGAACGAACAGCAGATATACCCCCTTGTCGGATATCGTCTGCATGGAGAAGACCAACCCCATGAGGATCCTCGACCGCGCCGGGATCGGCTACACGGTCCACGACTACAGCGCATCCGGCAAGATTGCCGCCATGGATGTGGCGGAGGAGATGGGGGAGAACCCGGAGGAGGTCTTCAAGACCCTGGTCACACAGGGGAAGTCCGACAGGTATTACGTCTTCGTTCTTCCGGCGACCTGCGAGCTCGATCTGAAGAAGGCGGCCGCCAGCGTGGGAGAGAAATCCGTCGCCATGATTCCGCAGAAGGAACTGCAGCCCCTGACGGGCTACGTGCACGGAGGATGTTCGCCTCTGGGTATGCGGAGATCCCTGAAGACTGTCATTCACAAAACTGCCGCCGACTGCAACAGATTCTACGTCAGCGGCGGGAAGGTTGGGCTCCAGCTGGAACTCGATTTCAAAGAATTGGAAAAGGTTTTGGACTATGTCCTGGCGGACATAGCGAGGTGACCCCGGAGGGGATCACCTCTCGATGACCTTGACGATGACCTTCTTTCCCCTGTATTTGACCTTGGGGACATCCATCAGCATACGGTTGCCGAAATCGCGGTGGACCTCGACGGTAGATTCCTCCTCCCCGAGGTTAATCTTTCCGATAGCTGCATCCATGATGTGACCGATCTTGTTGATGTGGTCGGCGAGCTTGACCTTTCCGAGTCCGTCCTTCTTTCCGAGGTTGATGCTGAAGGTAACCATTCCGAAGGGATCTGAGAGCTGATCATAATCGACGACCTTCCTGATGGTGTCGCGGGCGCCCTCTTCTGCCTCGGGAACGTCCCTCCTCTCGATCTTGATTCCAGTCCTGAGCTCGAACTCACGGATGAGGAACTCCTCCTCCGAGGTGACGAAGGATACTGCGGTACCCCTGTTTCCGGCCCTTCCGGTCCTTCCGATCCTGTGGATGTAGGTGTCAATCTGCTCGGGCATGTCGTAGTTGATGACGTAGTTGATGTCATCGATGTCGATACCCCTGGCGGCGACATCGGTGGCGATGAGGAGGTCGGTCTTGCCGCTCCTGAAGTCGTTCATGACCTTCTCCCTCTTGCCCTGTGCCATGTCTCCGTGGATGGCCTCCACCTTGTAGTTGTACTGCTTGAGCCTCTGTTCGAGGGTGTCGACCATCTTGATGGTCTGACAGAAGATGAGCGCCTTGGGCTTGTCGATGTCGAGGATACGGGTGAGGGCCCAGGACTTGTTCCTCCTGCCGACGCTGATGTAATATGCATCGATGAGGTCGAGGGGGATGTCGTCCTTGGAGACGTTGATCTCCTTGGGTTTCCTCATGTAGTCGGAGGCGAGCCTCTTGATGTCCTCGGGCATCGTGGCGGAGAACATCAGCATCTGGCGCTTCTCGGGGCAGGCCTTGAATATGAACTCGATGTCGTCGATGAAACCCATGTCGAGCATGCGGTCCGACTCGTCCATAACGATGACCTTGATGGTGGTGAGGTCGAGGTATCCGCGCTCGATCATGTCCCTGACACGTCCGGGGGTTCCGGCCACGATATCGCATCCGGCCTCCAGCTCGTCGACCTGCCTCTCGATGCGTGCTCCTCCGTAGATGGCGACGCAGACATGGCCGGTGTATGCGGCCATCTTGTTGAGCTCTTCGGAGACCTGCACGGCCAGCTCCCTGGTGGGTGCGAGTACGATTGCGCTGGGCTTCTGCTGCTCAGAGGGAATGTTGGAAATGATGATGGATCCGAATGCTCCGGTCTTACCGGTACCGGTCTGTGCCTGTGCGATGAGATCGTATCCGTTGAGTCCGAAGGGGACGGCTTCCTGCTGGATAGGGGACGGCTCCTCCCATCCCATCTCATCCAATGCTTTTGCTAGGTCCTCGGATAATCCGAGTTTGGTGAATTTGGAGATCATATGAATCACTTGATCTGAACAACAGCCTGCGACTTCCGCAGACATCACATCGTTCTTGCTTGCGCGTATTATAAAGGCGATTAAAAATGTATGGTGCTGACAAGGACATCCAACCCCTGTCTTTTCCCATAGTTTTAATTTGGGATAACCCGCTCCACCTCCGATAACATGAGTATCGTTGCTATCATCTCCAGTCCCGAGAAAAACGGGAACACCGAAGCCGTGGTAAACAGGATCGCTGAGTCAGCCAAGGCAAACGGACAGAAAACACAGGTATTCTACCTCAACACCATGACCAACAAGAAGGGCTGTCAGGCATGCTTCGGATGCAAGGCTAAGGGCCGCTGCGTGCAGAAGGACGACCTCACCCCCGTGCTCGATGCCATCCGCGAGGCGGACGGAATCGTCCTCTCCACCCCCGTATACTTCGGAGAGGCCTGCGGACAGTACAGACTCCTCGAGGACAGATTCTTCGGATTCCTCGACGGTTCCTTCGCTCTCAACATGCCCGCCGGAAAGAAGGTCGCCATCGTCGTCGCCGCAGGTACCGCAGGTGCGGACACCCTCGCCAACAAGATCGAGGGAGTTATGACCAACTTCTTCAAGTGCCAGTGTGTCGGAAAGATCACCTTCAACACTGCCAACAACAAATCCTTTGCAGCCGGGAACTCCGACGTGATGGCCCAGGCCGACGCGATCGGAAAGAAATTCTGAAACCTCAAAACGAGGGGGCAAAACCCCTCGGATACTTATTGCTGGCACATCCGTGCCATAAGAAATAGAACCCCGGGTCTCCCCGGGGTGGAAATGTTTACTGCTCGATGACCAGGAGGGCATCGCCGCACTGTATGGTGGAGACCTCTCTGCCGTTGAGGGAGAGGATCTTCTTGACCTCGAAGAACTCGGGTCCGAGCTCGACGCTCTCACCGTCGGCCTGCAGGACGACCTTGCCGGTTGCGATCTGAGCTGCGATGTCCTCGGGGGCAGCTGCCTTGAGGGCGGCCACGATAGACTTGGCCTTGTCCTTGAAGGCGGGACCGAGCTTTCCGTAGACTGGTTTGACCTCTGCGACCTTCTCGACCAGGTCGGCCTTCTCAGCAATCTCGAACTCCTTGGCGTTGACTCCCTGCTGGATATCCTCCGCGGACATCCTGTACATGGCGCTGTTGCCTCCGATGATCTCCAGCCTGGAAATCTCGGCGGCGAGGTTGATCTTCCTCTCGGCCTTCCAGGCGCGGACCTGGGCGATGAACTCGGCCGCGGTGTCTCCGGCCTTCACTGCCTCGGCGTCGATCTCCTCGGCGACGGGCCAGGAGGTCAGGTGGACGGATTTGCATCCGTCGAACTTGGCGTAGTGGGACTGGTAGACCTCCTCGGTGATGTGGGGCATGAAGGGTGCCAGCAGCTTGATCGCGTTGAGGAACACGGTGTAGAGAGTGTAGACGACAGCGTCGTCGGACCTCTTCTTGACCATCTCGACGTAGTCGTCGGCGAAGACGTGCCAGATGAACTCCTCGACATACTTCATGGCCTTATCGAACTGGTAGACGTCGAGGCAGTCGCCGGTGTTCTTGATGGTCTCGGCGAGCTTGCCGATGATCCACCTGTCGGCAGTCCTCAGGTCGGAGGGCCTGGCGGGTGCCGCGGTCAGCTTCTCAAAGTACCTGGAGACGAACTGTCCCAGGTTGTAGACCTTGATGGCGATCTTCTTTCCGCGGACGACATCCTTCTCGCGGAAAGCGTGGTCGATTCCGAGCGAGCAGTTGGCTGCGAAGTACCTCAGTGCATCCGCACCGTATTTCTCGAGGATGGGTATGGGGTCGATGACGTTTCCGATGGAGGAGTGCATGGGGGTTCCGTCGGGGGCCATGATGAATCCGTGGATCATTACGTCCTTCCAGGGAATGCATTCCTCGATCTGCTCCGCCCTGAGGATGGAGTAGAATGCCCAGGTCCTGATGATATCGTGGGACTGGGGCCTCATGGACATGGGGAAGAGCTTCTTGTGGAGCTCGGGATCCCTCTCCCAGAAGGTGTTGTAAAGGGAGGATCCGGAGGAGTCCATCCAGGTGTCGAACACGTCGGTGCATCCGATGAACTCGGTGCATCCGCACTCGGGACACTTGTCGACAGGAGCTTTATCCTCGGTGGGGTCCACGTAGTTCCTGGCCTGCTCCTCGGTGGCGCAGACCGCGTGGCCGCACTTCTTGCATTCCCAGATGGGGACGGGGGTGGCGAAGATCCTCTGCCTGGAGAGGACCCAGTCCCATCCGAGGGAGTTAGTCCAGTCCTCGAGACGAACTTTCATGAACTCGGGATACCAGTTGATCTCGGAGGCCCTCTTGAGGATGGCGTCCTTGAAAGAGGTGGTCTTCAGGAACCACTGGGGGACTTGCAGGAACTCGATGGGAGAGTGGCACCTCCAGCAGATGGAGACCTGCTGGGGGTTGTCTTCCTGATGATCGAGGACACCCATGGCTTTCAGGTCCTCGATGATGGCCGCGCGCGCATCCGCGACCTTCATGCCTGCGTATTTGCCGGCGAGCTCGGTCATGCAGCCGGCCTCGTCGATTCCCTTCTCGAGCTCGAGGTGGTACTTCATGATCCACTCGAGGTCTGCCTTGTCTCCGATGGTACAGATCATGACGTTTCCGGTACCGTATCCTAGTTCGACCTTGGGGTCGGCGATGACCTTGACGTGCCTTCCGTAGATGGGAGTGATGAGTTCCTTGCCGACCAGGTGGGCCTTCTCCTTGTCGTCGGGGTGGACGGCGACGACTTTACAGGTGCAGAGAAGCTCGGGCCTGGTGGTGGCGATCATCATGTAATCGTCGGTGCCGGCGATCTGGAACTTGAGGTAGTTGAGCTTGTTGACGTTGTCCTTGTACTCGACCTCGGCATCGGCGAGGGCGGTCATACATCCGGGACACCAGTTGATGGGGTAGCTTGCCTTGTAGACGAGTCCGCGGTTGAACAGCTTGACAAAGGAGAGCTGGGTGATGCTCCTGTAGTAAGGGGCGTCGGTCTGGTAGTAGATGGAAGGATCCATGGACTCTCCGAGGATCTCGAAGTCATGGGTCATCTTCTCAATGAAACCGTTGGCATACTCCTCGCACAACTCCCTGTACTTCTTCCTTGGGGTGTTGAGCTTGTTGATGCCGTGCTTCTTCTCCACCTTGACCTCGATGGGGGTTCCGTTCACATCGAAACACAAGGGGAAGAACACGTTGCATCCCTTCATCCTGTGATACCTGGCGGCGAAGTCGATGAGGGAATATCCGGTGGCGTGTCCGAGATGGAGGGGACCGGAGGTGTACCTAGGGGGGTTGTCGATGCTGAAGACGGGCTTGTCGGACTTGGGGTCGAAGCGGTAGACTGCCTCCTTCTTCCACATGTCCTCCCAGCGTTTCTCTATTTCTGCGCAGTCGTATGCCATGTTAAACGACGCTCGTATAATGGTTTACATAAAATAGGTTGCGCATACGCACACGCACCCCCGCGCGGGCATGAACAAGGACGTCCGGACACGGCTTTGAGGAAATCATGGATTTCCCCACTGTGATCTACCCGAGTGACCGAGTATCTCCATTCTGCAGCGGGTCAGCTGCAACGCTTGCAGGCCCAAGCGCTCGACATTGGATGCGGCGTTCTTGTCGCGGCCCATGTCTGCACCGCACGTGCAGACGTGCCTCCGTTCCGAAAGTGTCTTCGGAACCAGCCGTCCGCACGCTGAACACCTCTGCGACGTGTATTCCGGTCTCACCTTCACCACCGTGCACCCAGCCTCTGCCGCTTTGATGCACAGGGTATCGGTGAGCATTGCCCAGCTCGCGTCGCTGTATGATTTCCTCATCCCCTTTCCGAGGGCCTTCTCCTGGATCTTCTCCACATCGATGTCCTCGACGGCGATGAGGCTGAACTTGCTTATCAGATAGTTGACGATCCCGTATCTCTCCGCTTTCCTAATGTTCCTGAGACGGGTGAAGGCGTGATACAGCCTCTGTTCGTACTTCAGCCATCCCGGAGAGCCCTTCTCGAAGGCCATCATCCTGCGCTGGATGGCGGCAATGGTCTTCTCCGCCTTCCTGAGATGACGGGGGTTGACGAAACTATACTCTGAGGAAGTCTCCACTACGGTCTCCAGACCGAGGTCGATACCTACGGACTCCCTGGTATCCTCCAGGAAGGAGGTCTTTATCTCCTCGCACTCGTAGGTGAGGCATGCTTTCCACCTGTAATGCGGGCCGGTACCTTCGCGTTTCACGGTGCAGGTCTTCAGCCTGCCGAACATCTTCCTGAGACCGGCGATGCGGATGGTGCCGATCTTCGACAGTTTCAGTCTCCCGTTTTCCAGCGAGAAACCGCTTTGCGTGTATGTGAAGGAATCGTATCTGGAGAAGGATCTGAACCTGGGGAAACCGGCATGTTCGGCCCTTGCCGCCAGACGTCTGAAGAACCCCTTGAACGCCAGGGATACGCGGGTGCTGACATTGATCAGCACCCGAGAGTAAACAGTAGTAAGTTCTGGATGTTCCTTCTTGAAGGCAGTTATCTCCTTGTTCAAATCGTATTCGGTAGGATGTCTGAGGCCTTCCGCGAAGGCATCCCTGCAGTGTTCGAGGAGATGGTTGTAAAGGAAACAGCAATGACCGATGGTATCCAACATGGTCCTCTCCTGGGTCTTGTTGGGATAGAGTCTGATTTCCATCGTCCTGATTTCGGTCATGTGCACCCTCGGGACGAACATCGGGTTTCTCACTATATAACTGCTTGCAGGTTATATGAAACAAATACGAGAATTCGATGATTTCCTCAAAGCCCCGGACACAGAAAAACAATAGTGCCAGACAGGTTAATCGGAGGGGGTTTGCCCCTCCTTGGATTTCACTTTCTTCTTCTCGTCGAGCTTATCCTGTCCTTGTCGGACTTGATTGCCTCCTCGAACTTCTTCAGAAGGTCCTTGTTGGCCTGGATGAGATCCCAGCCGATCTGCTTGGCGTTGAGCACCCTTCCGTTGTAGAACAGCTTCCCGATGAGACTGTACTTCTTCCTGTCTCCGGTCTCGTTGTACCTGGCGACATGGATGTTGAGGGACTCGGGCTTGACGATCTTGGTTATCTTCGACATCTCGTTCTGGATATCGGAGTACATCGCATCGGAATAGACGCGGTCCTCTTCCGAGAGTCCGCTGATCTGCACGAACAGTCCCTCCCTCTCGACGCAGTTGGCGATGAGTTCCACTATGTCGAACTCGGTCACGACGCCGACGATCTCGTCGCCGTCCATGACCGGCAGGGTGGAGATGTTCTTGTCCGCCATGATGGCGGCCACCTGGGCGATGGAGTCCTCCCAGTCCACGGTCAGCACGTTGGTGACCGCGATGGTGGATACCGGGATCTGGTTGCTGGGGTTCTTGTTGAGGGTGCTTACGGACCTCTCACCTGCCTTCCAGCTGTTCTCGATGACCTCCTTCATTCCCAGCACTCCGCTGAGATTACCCAGCCTGTCGATGATGGGTAAGGTCCTGATGTCAAGGTCGATCATGGTCTCGATGGCTTCGGAGAGCATCTCTGTCTCCTTGGCGGTGACGACCGGCGAGGTCATGATCTCCCACACCTTGTAATCCTTAAGGGCCTTCATCCTGGAAGCGATTCCTACGATCTTGTTCCTGGTGACCACGTCGACGATTTTCTTGCCGTCGAGCACTGCGAGCTGCCTGCAGTTCTCCTTCACCATTATCTCTGCGATCTCGGTAACGCCGCTGATGCATGTCAGAGTGGGGAGGTTGGTCATGACCGCCTTAACCTTGGTGGAGGGGATAGCACTCTTCTTCCTGAGCAGAGTAGAGTACTTCACCATTCCGACATAATTCCCTCCGGATACGACAGGGATCTCCTGGAACCCGGACTTGCGCATGGCGCCGAGGACATCGGAAACGGTGTCATCCTCGCCAACGGTGGGGAACTGTCCGGCGCAGAGGTCTTTGATGGAGAAAGAATCCATCTGTGCCTTCAGAATGGTGAGCTTTTCAAGGTCTTCAAGATCATTGATAGCCATTTTTTCAATCACCGAGATTGATATCGACTCGGTCATAATTTAAAGGTTAATCCGAACAGACCTTAAACCGAAAAAGTTGCTACGATTTTCGTAAAAAATAATGTCATTGACAAGGAATGTCACGGGATGGATGCATTTCTGTCGTTAGCTTTATCTACTTGGTTACGGACGGCGGCTCCGACAGGGTCGGGGGATGGGATCTGCGGAGCTCAAATGCAGTCCGCAATCATTCAGAAAAGATGGAAAGACGAGCCCCGAAGGGCCCTTGAATGGTTTCTCAGAGGTCGGAGAACTTCCTCTTGCCGGTAATGAGGTCGTCGATGATGGCGGGTGCGTCATCCATCCTGATCCTCTTCTGCTCGGTGGTGTCCCTGTCCCTGATGGTGACGGTTCCCTTCTTGTCTCCGTCAAGGGTGTCGTAGTCGACGGTGATGCACCAAGGGGTTCCGGCCTCGTCCATGCGGGCATACCTCCTTCCGATCTGTCCGGCGTCGTCGTAGTAGGCTTCGGCGCGGTGGGTGTGGACTGCCTCGCAGAGTTCTCTGGCGACGGTGTCGAGTCCGTCCTTGGCCATCAGGGGGAACACTCCGACCTTGATGGGAGCGACCTCGGGGTTCAGCCTGAGTACGGTGTAATCCTCCTTCTCGTCGTAGGAATACGCATGTTCCAGCACGGTATAGAAGATCCTGTCGAGACCGCAGGAGGGCTCGATGACATTGGGGATGATCCTCTCTCCGGAGATCTTCTCCTTGACCCTCACGACGTTGAACTTGTCGGAATCGAGGACCATCTCCTCGCCATCGACGGTGATGGTGAGCTTTCCGTCGACGATGTCGGCAGGGGTCTTGGCCTCGATGGCATCGGTGACCGCTTTGGCCTTGCCCTTGAAGGTGGGTCCGATGACCTTGTAGTTGGCTTTGACCTTGTCCATCTCGACCTCGCGGGGCTCGTCGTACTTGACGAAGTGGGAGAGGTCGGTACCGGAGAACTGTCCGTGCCTGGAAAGGTCCCAGGCACCGCGGTCCGCGACACCGGTGATCTCGGTCCATCCGATGGAGAGGAGTGCTTCGGCATCCCAGCAGTCGTTGGCGTAGTGGGCCATCTCGTCGGGCATGTGCTGCCTGAACCTGAGCCTTGCTGGGTCTACACCGCACCTTACCAGGAGCTGCTTGGTGGTGCCCACGAAATAGGCAAGTGCCTCGTTGGCGATGACCTTCTTCTCGACGGCCTCGCGGACGGTCATGGTGACGGTCTCGGAACCGGTGTTGGGGAGAAGGGTGAGAACCTCGTCCGCCATTTCGGGGAATCTGGGCCAGGTCTTGTCCTCTGGGTCTATGAAGAGTTCGACCTCCATCTGGTTGAACTCCCTCATACGGATCATACCCTGCCTGGGGGCGATCTCGTTCCTGTAGCTCCTGCCGGTCTGCATGACTCCCAGGGGGAGCTTCTCCCTGTTGTACCTGTAGAGGTTCTGGAAGTTCATGAAGATACCCTGGGCGGTCTCGGGCCTGAGGTATCCGACACGGGAGGTGCCGGGACCGATGTTGGTCCTGAACATGAGGTTGAAATCCTCGACGGGACCGAGCTTTCCGCCGCAGGTGAGGCACTTTACATTATGTTTCTCGAAGGCCTCCTCCAGCTCCTTCTCGGTCATGGTGTCGGGGTTGTCGTAGTACTCCTTGACCAGGTGGTCGGCCCTGAAAGGGGCACCGCACTTGGTACAGTAGGTGATCTTGTCGGCGAACTTGTCGAGGTGTCCGGAGGCCTTAAAGACCTCCCTGGGCCCGACGTACTCGGAATCGATCTCGACGAATCCCTCCCTTCCCTTGTAGAGGGACCTCCAGATATCGACGATGTTGTTCCTCAGGCTGAATCCGAGGGGCCCGTAATCGTACATACCGGCGACTCCGCCGTAGATATCGTAGGAGGGCCAGATGAATCCCCTGCGCTTGAACAGGGCCATCAGGGTATCCATCGTTTTGTCGTCGCTCACTCGAGCACCCCGGTGACGGCGCGGAGCACGTCCACGTCGTAGATCATGCCGATGAGCTCGTCCTTGGTGCCACGGACGGGGATCTGTCCGAAGTCGTTGCTGATCATGAGGCGGGCGACCTCGTTGAGGGTGGTCTTCCTGAAGACGGTAAGGGGCTTGGGGACCATGTAGTCCTTGATCTGCTTGTTGTTGTCGAAGTAGTCGCTGGTGGCGGTGTAGAACAGGGGCAGGACGTTCCTGAGACCGATGAGCTTGGTGTCGGAGACTCCGAGCTTGGCGGCGGCCTCCTCGTCGGAGACCTGGTCGTTGAACATGTCACGGTCGGTGAGGATACCGGAGAGATCTCCCTTGGCGTTGAGGATGCAGAGAGCAGCCACGTCGCTGACCCTCATGGCCGCGACAGCGTAGGAGATGGGGTCCTCCTCGTAGGCGGTGACGCAGGTGGTGTTGATGACGTCCTCCGCGGTCATGGCGGTCTTCATGTTCCTGATCTCCTTCAGGATGTCGGTAGGGGTGATGATTCCCACCAGCTTGTTCTCGTCGACCACGGGGATCCTGTGGATCCTCTTCTCGGCGAAGATCCTGGCAGCCTCGGGAAGAGGTGCGTAGGGGGAGATGGTGATGATGTTCTTCTTCATGATGAGGGACAGCTGAGTCTCTTCGAACTTCTTGAAGATGTCCCTCCTGGAGACGATTCCCATGAGCTTTCCGTCGGATGCACGGACGACGGGAAGTCCGGTGAGCTTGTTCCTCACCATCATGTTGATCACTTCGTTACGGCTTCCGGGAACCTGTGCTACGATAGGCGCGGGGGTCATTACGTCTGCTACTGTCTTCATTTCTGTTCACTCCTTGATTTTGACTGCCATGACGGGGCATTCCGTGTTCGCTATCACATATTGGGTTACGCTGCCCATGAGCATCTTCCTGATACCGGTCCTGCCGGCGGTACCCATGACCACCAGGTCGTAATTCTCCGCCAGTTCCGCGATGGTCCTGCCGGGATTGCCCTCTACGGAGACCGTCTCGCAGGATACTCCGAGGGATTCCGCGGTCTCGGATGCCTTGGAAAGAACCCTGTCCGATTCCTCGGCGAGGATGCTGTCCACATCGTCAGGGTCAGTGTTCACTGCCATCTGGAGATATGCTGCACGGTCCTTCACGAAAAGTATGGTGACGGCCGAACCCGCGTCCTTGGCGAACTCGCAGCCCTTTGCAAGGGCCTCATCCGAGAATACACTGCCGTCCACGGGGATCAGGATTTTCTGGTAACTCATACGGGGGATACTCCCATTTCACAGGAAAGGGACACGCTCCGCGGAGTACCAAGCCGATTCAGGACCGGTGCCGCTCAGCGGAAGGACTGCGTATTCCACTTCCCTCTTATACGCGTGTATCCCGCGGGTGCGATTTAATAATTCTGATGAACCGACTGTCATGCACTCCCAAATCCAACTGTCGGCATCCCCCATACCCAGAATCTCCCTGAAAAGAGCTGCCTCGGGACGGAGGTCGGGGGTGCACAGCATGGCATTGTCGGTACCCATGGCCACGGTGCATCCGCATTCCTTCATGCGCCTGAGCGGAGGGACCTTCCCGAAGAAGCGGTTGGAACGGGCACATACCGATATCGGGATACCGGCGTCGGCACACTTCCTCAGGTCCGAATCGGTGGCCTCGCACATATGTACCAGGAAGGCGGGTTCGAGGGAGAGTACCGCATCGATGTCCTCGCGGATCCTCTCGCTGCAGTGGATGGCGAAGGGCTTTCCTGCGGCGTGGGTCGCATGGGCTGCCTTTTCCGCTGCGGCATAGCCGACGTCAGTCAGGGAAGAAAGGGCGATTCCGTCTGCTAAGGAAAGTATGTCTTCCAACTCTGTGAGGTCCGCTTCGGGTGTAGACGGACGCCCGAGAATTACTGCGCTGGCACATGCCTCGCGGGCCATCCTGCAGCCCTCCGCACCGCCCTCACGGAAATCCACGAAAGTACCGATTCCGTTGGAGCTTGCAAGCTCCCCGAATGCATGCATATCCTTCACCAGAACATCCCTCGGAGTCTCCCGCAGATAACGATGCTTGAGTCCGTCTGGAGGTGCCACCAGTTCCTCGAGGGTCATCCCCGGTTCCGGTTTGACCCCGGCATCGGCGCAATGGGTATGAGTATCGATCAGGGCGGGAAGAATCACACCGAAAAGATCCGGCTTTCCCGAGTACGGGCCTTCGAACACCTCAGTAATCCCGCCCTCGGAGACAGCGTGACCGCGGACCATCCTCCCGTCGATGAAAACGAAACCGTCCGCAGTCCTCATGAAAACTACCAGAGACTGAGAGTATAAAAAGCGAACTAAGCTACGCTAAAATCAAGCCAAAAAGGAAATCGAATCGCAAAACTTAGATTTCTGAGCGCATATTACGAACTGTCCCGTAGATACTGTATGAAGTTTGATTTTTGTCTCGTTGTTTCAAAAATACTATTTTTAAAAATACTATTTTTTCAATTAGTAAATGTAAAACAATAAATCTCCAGGTCCGGTTTCACAGAAGGAGCAAGGAGATGTGCGGAATCAAACGACGTTGTTCTGTATACGCTCAAAGACGTGTCCCGGCCAACCGGGAAACAGTGAAAAAATAAGCCGGGTCCGAAGACCCAGCATGTGAAAGTTTCAGGCCCAGTAAGGCTTCTTGACGAACTTATAGGCAGAGAGACAGGCGGTGGCGGCCTCGCCGCATCCGGTGATGATCTGCTTGTACTTTCCGGGATAGTCGACGACATCTCCGCAGGCGAAGATTCCGTGCCTGTTGGTGCTCATGTCGAATCCGCACTTGACGAGTCCGTTCTCGGTAAGGTCGAGTCCCCACCTGGTAAGTGCTCCGAGATCGGCGGTGATACCGATGTTGATAACGGCCAGGTCAGCGGGGATCTCGATCTCCTTCTTGTCCTGGTCCAGAAGTGTGATGCTGGTGAGTTTGTCGGTTCCGTTGAAGGATTTGACCGAACAGCTCATGTACTGTTTGACGGCGCTCTCGTTGAGGTTTTTGACGTTGATCTCGTCAGCCCTGAACTCGGGCCTCCTGTGGACGATGGCGGTCTCGGTAACGGTATCGGCGACCATGGCCATCTCGATGGCGCTGTTTCCTCCTCCGAAGAGGACGACCTTCTTTCCGACGAGGTGCTCCTTAAGCGGCAGGAAGTAGCTGACTCCCTTGCCTTCGAGTTCTGCCTCTCCGGGGGCGTCCATCTTCCTGGGTGCGAACTCTCCCATTCCGATGGCGATGATGACCGAGTTCGCTTCATACTCGTTGTCCTGCGTCTTCACGATGAGTTTCTGGTCACCGTCTAGGATGTCGATGACCTTCTGGTGCTCACGGATCTCGCAGTCCAGGGATTCTGCCTGTGCGTAGAGCTTGTCGGAGAGCTTCCTAGCCTGGATGTTCTCGTATGCGGGATAGTTGTGGATACCCTTCTCGGGGTAGAGTGCGACCAGCTGTCCTCCAACGGTTCCGGATTCCAGAATCAGCGTGCTCATCATCTTGGACCTCGCATAGATCCCGGCGGTGAGACCTGCAGGTCCGGCTCCGATAATCACAACGTCGTATGCCATCCTCCCGCGGAATGGATTATGTTATAAAAAACAGTACCGCCCAGACTGTGGTTAATGCGGGGGAATTCGTAGAACAAAGTTGAAAACCCTCAATATTTCTACGAAATCCGTACCAATGCTGTGAATACCGTCGGGGTTCCCGCCGTTCCTCGTAGAATGGATAAGTAATCTGATTCCGACCGGCTTCCGGAAGATATGGAACCCGAAGTGCCAGCATGTGCGGAACCTGTCTGTGTCCCCGGGATCGAGGGGCCCCCGGGCGCAGGCGAAGCTATTTGTATGTTCACCGATTCCTGGGAAGCATGGTAAGCATCGACTGGAATTACTTCATCCCCCTCTTCGCCGCCATGGCAGTGTTCCTCATCGGAATGTTCGCATACAACGCGAAGAAGAAGGACAACGAGTAAATCCGTTTACCGCCGGAAGGCGAATCCCAATTTTACATAACGCCGGGTTTAGGCTCGGCCTTGCAATGATTCCCCCGTTCGATTCAGCGCGATGTTTAGGAAAAACGCAGATGGCTGAATCGCGGACAATACGTGTTAAATTGGATGTATTTTCATATCTATTGACTTCGGATTTTTGATAATTATCATCGTGTCGGCTTTTTGTCTGAACATCTTTTAAATACCTTAACGCCGAGAAAGAACAGATTAAGACTGTATCGAAGGTAATGCCTATGAATGCACACAACGCACAGCCCTTCACCGAGCGCAAGACGCTCATCGCCCTCGCCGTCCTAGCGGCAGTGCTGGCCGTTGTGATGGCGGTGTGCATCCCGTTGGCCTCCGGCAACAGTTCCGCGGCAACCGATCACCAGCTGCACTTCGAACCCAACGGCGGAAAGGTCTTCTGCGGGGACACAGAGGCGCCCTATTACGTGGCGGTATCCGACGAAGCACAAATGATCTATGTTCCCGGCGCCACGTTCAGCGTCCGTGTACCCGACCCGTCGACTCCCTTCAACAACGGATTAGACTTCAAGCTCCTCAACGGAGAGGACGTTGTCGACGAAGGCGATGACCTCGGCAGTTATTTCACCGTAACATACGCCGGATCCGATAGTACATATGTATTCACGGTGGTAGTGAACGAAAGTCTGTATACGCACAAGACCGGCTGGGACAAGATCGTGATCCACCCGCAGAGGGACGGAGTCCCGACCTCCTCCTGGGGAGCCATTAGGCTGATTCCCAAGGCGGAACCCGCCGCAGGCTCTTCGGCCACATTCGGAGGAGTCGGTCACACGGACAGCCTGGAGATCCCCAGCGGCGCGAGCAGCACCGTGTATCTCACCATCAATGACAACATGAACTATGACGAGGTTGAGTACAGGTATGTCAAGAAGGGTTACTCCCTCGCAGGATGGAGTCCCGACAGAGTCGTGACCGCCGAATCCGAGATCTATCCCGAGAACATGGTCATGAGCATCGACCACGACATGAACCTGTATGCCGTATGGGTGCCCAACACTTACACGATCAGGCTGATCGTCGGAGAGACCACTTCCGATTACAGGATTGCATACGACCAGAACCTCGACACCACCCACATGAAGAACATGGTCCCCTCCGACATGACCGACTATGCAATCGTGGGATGGAGCCCTACCCCGCTGGATTCTACCACGGAGAGCCACAAGGTCGGCACCAGCAACATCAGTTCCGAGGTTTACGTGATTGGAGATGAGGCCTCGTTATACCCTCTCAACATCAAGTATCGCAGTGTGCCCGAGAATGGCATTCTGACCCTGTATCCCATCTATGCGTTCAAGATACCCATTAACGCTACGACCACAGTTCAGCTGAATAATGATCAAGGTTGTTACTACTTCACCGGAACCGGAACCACCGCAAAGATAACGGTAACTGGCGGTTCACCCTATCTCTTCCTTGATAACCTAACAATTAATCCTGGAAACAATGCCAGCAATGCAACCTCCCCGTTAGTGCTAGAGCGCTCTGCTAAGGCCTATGTGACTATCTTGGGAGACAGTTCGTTCAAGGGCGGAATCTTCAACAACGACAGATACGGTTATGCAGGAATAAACGTTCAGACCGGTACCACACTCACTATCACGAAGTTATCTACAGGTACTTTGACCGCTACTGGAGGAACCGTCAAAACAGGAACACAATATGCGAGATACTACACGAAGTCGGGCCCAGGCATAGGATCTAACTGGGATAATGATGGTAACGACACTGGATGCGGTACCATCAAAGTATATGGTGGCACTGTCGTAGCTATAGCAGGAAATGCACTAGTGTATAATCAGTATTATTACAGATACACAGGGGGCAATTCTTACTATCTCATCGCAGCGCAGGGTATCGGAGGCGACGGTGCAGAGTTATCATTCTATGCCGGAACGATCACCGCTACTAGCGGAAAGATCTGGGGATACAGTGGCTCCAACCAAGAGCTTGTCACAAGTGGAGATCCAGGTACTGTTGCGGAACCTCTCTACTACGCTATCCCCAATGCTAAGATAACCGTCGATACGGAACATGCGACTGTAGTCGCGGTAGGTAAGTCTGGAGGTACCACCATCGGTGACGACCTTGTAAAGATACAGTTCATCTTCACCGGCAATCCGATAGGTGGTGCACAGACGGTTACCTTCATCTTCGACGGAGTGGAGCACGGAATTAATCTCGGTGGTGCGATGATCACCAGCGGAGACATCTTCAAGATTCCCTCTTCATCCATCAAGGCAGGGGCAGAAGTTAAGCTCAATACCCAAAAGGGTAACTACTTTACCGCAGACTCAAATCACGTAACTTATGATTCTGTCAACAAGCGGTATCGCATCGAGATGACCCATGATACTGGATCCTACCACGGAGACGTCAACATCACTGTAAACGAAAGCGCGGTTAACCAGAGTGAAAACTACTTCGGAGAGATAGACCTCTACGAATCGTTCAACATCGAAGGCCGTAATGATAACACAGACGTTACCATAACCCTGACTCTGCTGGACACATATGTCCTAAAGAGCGCATCAATCACGCAGAATAAGGGTAGTGGCGCATCTATATCTTTCGTTAAGAGCGGAAATGTGTACATCGTTACCGCGCATGTCATGATGGGGCAGGGAGACCCAAACCAAGGCGGAACTGGAGGAATCACCAACAACATCAATCTGGAAATCGACAGAAAACTGGACACAGTCGAGTTCAACATCCACTATAGCGGAAACCAGGCAAACGTCGAAGATATCCTGAGTGCGCTGGTCGAATCTCCTGACTCCCTTTCGATCCTCTCAGGTCCTGTCGATGGACTCCACTTTAAGCTAATGAATAATAACACTGTCTGGAGGGATGAAGTTGCGTTACAGGACACAAAGTATTTTGGTGTCTCATCATCCATCCAGGGGAGTACGATAGTTTTCACTGTCAATGTTAAATCTCTACTCTACACCGACTATCCTCGCAATAATTGGACTGATATCAGAGTAGAACCAGTGATTAACGGTCAAATCCTCTCAAGCTTTGGATACGCGTTACTCCACCATCAGAATAACGGACCGACTACTGGTTCCGGAGATTTCGAGGACAACCCTACCATCAACATTCGTAGGGGCTATAACTCAACCGTGACGCTCAGTCTGGCAAAGTACAGCGATTCTTTATGCCTTTCACAGAACGTCTACCATAACGATTCCAGGACCTATCTTATTGACATCACTCACGGTGGCAACTCCCTCTATCTCAGCGGAGTATATCTGAACGGTGTCAGGGACGATATCCCTGCATATGACTTCGAAGAGGGAGGATATCTCTACACCATCAACAACATCACAGGCAACGTAACTGTTGATCTGTACTTCGTAGACAGTGTCAAGGTCACCTTGGACCAACCTGCACACACGGTTACCCAGTTCGTTAACCTCAACCACGCCAGCATCACCGGTGATTCCGATCCCGCCAACGGATACATCTACATCAGGAGCGGAACCTACGTCAACTTCACGGTGGATCTCGCTCCCGGTGACGAAGGACAGTGGGGAATCTCCTACATTATGAAGAACGGCAGCAGCAGCAACTTCATCCCGTTCAGGGTCGGCCACGTGTATACCACCGGAAACCTCACCACAGACCTCGTGCTCACCCCGTACGTCACGAACCTGATCCCCTACGTCTACCTCGCAAGCAATCCCCAGAACCTGCAGACCCTGCCCCACCTTTATGTGGCGGACACCGGAGACGAGACCGAATACCATGAAGGAACCGGTCAGAAGGATTACGGTCCGCTGCTATGGTACAGATTCAAGGTACCCAAGGACTCCCAGGTCGCATTCCCGACGCTGGACGAATTCATAGCCCTCTGCCAGGAGCAGAACAGGATGGATCTCATCAAGCCCGGATACGTCCTGGCCGGTTGGGACTATGACGGAACCGTGTACACCCCCGGAGGCAACCCCGACAATGTCAAGGTGTCTGTCAACACCGTACTGATCGCGGTATGGACCCAGGAGGAGATCCAGTACACTATCAGCTACGAACTCGGCATAGACATATCCCTCGCCAATCCCGAGACATACACCGTGACTACCAATGGATTCACCCTCATCAATCCGAGCCGTGCCAACAACCCCGGATACGAATTCATCGGATGGACCGGGACCGGACTGGACGAGCCGACGATGACCGTCACGATCCCCAGGGGCAGCACCGGCAACAGGGAATACACCGCAGTCTGGGAAGAGGCGGCAGAACTGGTCATCACCCTCAGGGACACCCTGAACCTCGTCCTCATCGATAACCCCGTCAGGAACGGAGTCTACGGAGAGAAGTACATGGATCTGAACCTCCCCATCTACGGTAACACCGTCAAGGACGACGTCACCTATGTGTTCGCAGGATGGATGATCGACGGAGGTGCTGCGATTCAGAGCGGTACGACCATCATCATCGATGCCGACCACGACATCATCATCATCTGGCAGCTCAAGAACTACTACCCCATATACGTGAACGGTTCCGCCCAGGGAGACATCTCCTCGAACGTGAACCGCTGCGAGTTCGACGGGAACGGAGATCCGAAGTATCCCGCAATCATCTCCATCACCCCCGTCAACGGATACTATATCACCGCCATCACCATCAGAGATACTGGAAAGCCCACCACGACCTTCGAGCCCAATCTGCTGGCTGCGACCTACGACGACACGAACGGATACAGCCTGTACACGGAGACCGACGTGTTCAAGAAGAAGGCCGACACCGCTAACACCTGGACCTATGACTACTATCCGCATGGAATCGCCATCGTCACCGTGACGTTCGCTGCCCTGGAGTACACCGTGACCATCCACACCGGCGTCGACCAGAGCGGAGAGGCGACCTATCACTACGGAGTGGGACACTCGATCACCATCCAGGCACCGAACGACACGCTCACCCATGAGTTCACCGGCTGGGCGACCACTTCCACCGGAGCGGTGGTCTACGAGAACGAGATTCGTCCCGGTACCGATTTCAAGTACGGAAACAGGGTATTCTACGAGATCTGGGATGTCATCAAGACGAAGTACACCGTGACCTTCAGCTCCATCGGAGGAGTTTACGCCCCGTCCATGGAATACGAGTACGACCCCGAGCACCCTGGCATCGAAATCTCACTGGACGGCTACACCGCGAGCTGGGCCAACCACAAGTTCAAGGGCTGGTTCAGGGACAACGAAACCTTCGTTGACGGACCTGTCACCTCCTTCCCCTCCAGCACGAGGGCGGACTTCACCCTCTACGCCAAGTGGGCGGAGATGGCATCATTCTCCGTATACGACTTCGTTTACGACGGGGGCCAGCACATCGGAGTATCTGTCTACGGATGCACCGTGACCTCCGGTACCGACAGGGAGACCCAAAGCGGCGACTACACCGCCACCCTCACCCTGACCAGCGGATACGAGTGGAGGGACACCGACCAGATCGTCACCAAGACCGCCGAGTGGCACATCACCCCCAGGCCTCTCTACCTGATCTCCGAGTCCGTCTGGGGCAGCTACACCGGCGACGGATACATCCTCAGGATCGGATCCACCGCATTCACCGCCATCGGATTCGTGGGAGACGATGAGGATTACCTCAATATCACGGTCACCGGAGAGCGCAGCAGCCCCGGCATAACCGCGACCTCCATCACCTGCACCGCGAAGACCGGTCACGAGTCGACCCTCGCCAACTACAACGTACAGACCATCACAGGAACCGTCATCGTCACCGAGCCCTCGGTGGCCACTGTCACGGTGTCCAACGGACTGCAGCCGACCAGCGGTCCCGCCGCCCCCGCCATTCAGGCGGCAGTTAACCCTACCGGCTCCAGGAGGTGGATGATTTGAAGAACCGTTCGGTCGCAACATCAATCGCAGTCATCGCCGTCGTACTGATGGCAGGAGTTGGCATCGGATTCGCAGCGAGCTCGTCGCTCAATCTCAGCGACAACAGCCTGTCGGCCAAGGCATACAGCATCGATGTCGGAGGCAGCGTATCCGGCCTCGTCGTCCCCGAACCCTATCACACGGGAGCCACCATCCCGCCCAACGAGACGGAGACCCTCAGCGGCTATTCCCTGAACATCGACTGGAACGACGAGAGCAAGACCGTCAGGGCCTGGCTGTTCCTGGATGCAGGCGCCTGGCTTTACGTGAGCTCCGTATCCATCACCATCTACGACACCACTGGCGAGAACGGTGCGACCTACCAGTTCCAGAACGGAGGACAGAGCGGATGCGCCACCGATGCCATATCGGGCCTCTCGGACGGATCGCACCCGTTCACCCTAACCTTCTCATACAAGGCCGGAGACGTCCCCTATCTCACCTACGACAGCGGCACCAGTATCTGGTCCAACGGATGCAAGCTCACCTTCGCGGCAGGCAGCGACGACCCCCTAAGCTGAGCCTTCGGTCGCCGTTTGGGGTCATGATTATATACTGACCAGGGTCTTTTTCAAGCTAGGTGTTACAAATGGTAGCAATCCCTGAGAACGTACTGGCCCTCCTGAAGGACCCTGAAGCCAAGAAAACGATCAGCACCGTCTGCCCCGGCAACAGGCCCCACACCGTCACCGCGGGAACCATCGGCGCCGTCGGCGACAGCCAGATGATGGTCGGAGAGATCCTCATGAAGAGGACCGCCCAGAACCTCGCCAAGAACCCCAACGCATCCTTCGCTGTGTTCAAGGGCACCGAGGCCTACGAGATCCACTGCGTCTGCAAGGAGCAGGTCAAGGCCGGACCACTCTACGACGGAGTCAAGGCCGTCTGCGACAAGATGAACCTTCCTCTTTCCTCCGTGTTCGTCTTCGACGTGATCTCGGTCTACAACCAGTCCGCCAGCATGGAAGCCGGCAAGAAGATCGCCTGATCTGCAAAACTACAGCCCCTTCGGGGGCATCTTTTTTTCATATAGCCAGATATAAAAAATACGGTTTTCGGCACCGTGAAGGTGCCAGGGTTTCAGAATAGGTGCTTGCGGGACCTGTTCTCCGGAGGACGGTGGTTCCTGTAGCAGTCCCTGCAGTAGACCGGACGTCCCTCGGTGGGCCTGAAGGGAATCTCGCATTCCTTCCCGCAGTCAGCACAGGTCGCCTTGAAGAACTCCCTCGGCGCGTCCCTGCGCTGGGGGCGGTTCCCGTTCCTGTTTTCATATGCCATAAATGGATATCGGCCTGGCCGTATATATCCCAACTGGCGGACAGGGTGGCCCTTTTTATTTATTAGAAACTATACGACATTGTATGAAGCGCATACCGCTCAGCGACCTCCATCTCACCACCAAAATGCGGCAGTGGTTCCAGGAGAATCCGCGTTGGGACGCTGAGACGAGACAGGACAAACTGGACCGCTTCATATTCAGGGTTTTCCCTGCGTCGGTGATCATCTTCGCACTGATCACCGTGATCCTTTTCTTCACTGCCTGGGGAAACCACACCTCGTTCGGCCATTTCCTTTACTCGGCATGCGTATCCTATACTGCGCTGTTCATCATCCTGGGAATCCCGGCATTCATCCTCTCCGAGCACAACGTCATCAAGTGCCGCTACACCGCAGCGGTGCTGCTGTTCGGATCGATACTGCTGGGCCTTCTGTTCTGGTTCATACTCGGGCCCGAGACCAACGGTCTCAACAGATTCATCTCCGGTTTCTACTGGTTCATCAGCCGTTCCGGTCTGGAGATCACCCTCTACTCCACCGTTCTGGGAATGGTGGTCCTCATGGTCGTCTGCGTGCTGGTGTCATACGGGGTGTTGGCGGTTATCGTCGCCTACTTCCGTCAGAACTACCACCGCATCATGCTCTCGCTGGAGAAGAACGATGATTCCAAACTCTGCCGCACCGCCAGGAAGTATTTCCTCATACCGAGCATCATAGATGTCACCGAGGTCACGCTGGAACCCGAGGTGGACGACAGCATCTTCCAGAAGAACGTCTTCAAGAGGATGCTGTTCTACGAGATCGTCGCGGGATTGGTCATCGCCTCGTACCTCTTCCTGAACCCGGTCTTCCTGCAGACCATCAACTACGGAGAGATGATGGTCATCATCATGCTCCTCTCGCTTTTCATAGCGACCCTTGTCGTGCCGGTGAGCATCCTCAGGTCCTTGGGTGCCGCGGCCCATTCCTCGGGGAACCGCCCGTATTACCTGTGGAGAGGCATGAAGAAGAAGCTTTTCCATCCCGCATTCTACATCGGTCTCTTCCTGACCCTCATGTGGATCTCACTCTATACCCAGATGGACGGACTGAGGATCATCACCCACTATGTCGGGTACCTGGTGTTCATGTTCATGCTGGGCGCCATCGTCTCCTTCACCTATGTGAACGTCTTCTATGTTCCGTTCAAGAACGGTATCATCAGGAACTTCTATCAGAGGAAGAAGGACGGCAAAAAGTGATTTATCCGCGGGGACCGTTCCGGGCAGTATGAGCGACCCCGTCTTCGAGGCAGTCAGCAAGGCGAAGAGGCAGGAGGAGAGCGGCAACCCCAAGGCCGCCGCTGAGACCCTCGAGAAGTTCCTTTCCGAGAACCCCATGAGCATCCCGCCCAGGATGGAACTCGCCAGGATCTACATCTACAAGCTGAACGACCGCGAATTCGGTATCACGCAGCTCGATGTCATCCTGGACATGGATCCGGATAACATAGACGCGCTGAAGGCCGCCACCACGGTCATGATGACCGACAAGAAGTACCACTTCAGGGTCGACGAGGATTATTCGCATCTTGTCAGCCTGGTGGCCGCCAGGAAGGATCCCAAGGAGTTCGCGCAGGTATGCGCAGCATACGCGGTCTTCCTCCGCAGGCAGATGGTGGATTTCCCCAAGTCCGGGGAGTATTACGAGAAGGCTATTGCGGCGGTGCCGGATGCCTACGAGTATCATCAGGACTATGCCGTTCTCCTGCTGAACGATCTCAAGGACTACCCCAAAGCGAAGACCGAGCTGGAGGAAGTTCTCAGGCTCAAGCCCAACAGCATCTCTGCCAGGAAGAACTACGACCTCCTTATGAAAACGAAGTACGATAAGGACGGCAACCTGAAGAAACAGGGATTCTTCAGCAGGCTCCGTCACTGATTGTCGGCGAAGAACCCGAACATCTTGGAGATGGATCTGGCACATTCGCTTCCGGCGGCATAGTCCTCCATGAATCCGTTCAGCGTACGGATGCCGTTGTCGAATTCCAGAGTATCGTGGACCACCGCGTTCTCCTCCAGCAGGAGATTCATCCTGTGCACGTCGGGAAGCGCCGAATCGGAATCCCCCGTAATCTGATACACGGGAGGAAGATCGCGCAGGTCGTGATTGGACCAGGGACGCATGGCCTCCCCGAGATCCTTATTCGAGGATTCAGCCTTGGAGATGGATTTGCAGATGCTGCGCATGATACGGTCGCCGCTCTCGGTGTCGGTCATGCCGTTGAAAAGACCCAGACCCTTGACCCTGAAGGGTGCTTCGCCCATCCCGAGAGCCGCCGGGAGTCTTTTGGAATTGCAGAGGAGCGCCATCCAGAATGCCATCAGCGCCCCGTACGAGGAACCTGCGACATAGACCCTTTCGAGATCGGTCTTGTATCTTCCGGAATTGGTCGCCACCCACTTCATCAGGTGCATGACATCCCCGAGCTGGGCATCGGCGCCGACTCCCCTACCGAGGTCGGGGAACTCGCAGTTGATGACCACGAAGTTGCGCTGGGCGATGATGTTGCACAGACCTGCGGCGCGGCTGCGGTTGCTCTTGTGGAACGATCCGCTGTTGAAGTAGAAGAGGACAGGGACCGAGGAAGATGGATCCTGAGGCCAGAACACATCGAGGAAGTGACCGCTCCTGGCATCCGCACGGTATGCCATATTGGAGGTCTTACGGACCCCTCCCGAGGAGACATCTTCCTCTGCACGCACCCCGGATTTGAGACCGAGTGCGGATGTGACCGAATTCGTGAAACCCATCGGATGGATTAAGACCATCCCATTTAATTAACCTACGCCCGTGAAAAATGGACTGAGCGAACCTTATTTATCGTACCATCCGATAATGAGAGTAGAGGTTATCCAATGGAACTAAAAGGATCGAAAACCGAAGCAAACCTCCTTGCAGCATTCGCAGGAGAGTCCCAAGCTAGGAACAAGTACACCTACTACGCATCCCAGGCCAAGAAGGAGGGTTACGAGCAGGTTGCAGAGCTCTTCCTCGAGTCCGCAGAGAACGAGAGGGAGCACGCCAAAATCTGGTTCAAACAGCTCCATGACGGAGCAGTCCCCGGCACCATCGACAACCTGAAGGATGCTGCCAACGGAGAGAACTACGAGCACACCCAGATGTACGTCCAGTTCGAGAAGGACGCCAGGGAAGAGGGCTTCGACCAGATCGCCAACCTCTTCAAGATGGTCGGAGAGATCGAGAAGCACCACGAGGAGAGGTTCCTCGCACTCCTGAAGAACCTCGAGTCCGGAGCCGTCTTCGAGAAGGACCAGGTCGTCGTATGGAAGTGCAGGAACTGCGGACACCTTCACGTCGGCAAGACCGCACCCAAGGTATGTCCCGTGTGCAAGCACCCCCAGTCCTACTTCGAAGTCCAGGCACAGAACTGGTAAAACTGTCACCCAAACGTCTTACCTCCCCGACAGGGGAGGGATACTTTTTTGATTTGTTCGAAACAACTCGGACGGAAGTTTTTGCAATAATAAGGATCGGACAGGGGATTGCCCCCTGTCCTCAGCTTGTAAATACGGGTTTGCAGGTGTAAACCAGGTAGAGGACGATCAGTCCGACGATGAGACTGAAGATTCCCACACCGGCGAACAGGATGCATGCGACCAGAAGGATGATGCACACGATGAAGTTGATCTGCTTGAACATCAGGAATGCCGATACGAGTCCGCATGCACCGGATGCTGCCAGGAGTGCGCCCATGAGAGCGAAGGAAGCCTGGAGGTCGGCTGCGGAGAGTCCGTTCTCGACGAATACGTCCCAACCGGTCTTCCCTCCGCCCATGTCGGTCTGCTGGAGGGCTTCTACCATCATATCGGTGAACGAACCTGCGCTCACTGCCAGGTAAACGCCGAGAATCAGTGCGAATACGGACCAGACCAGGGTCAGGATCATTGCGATCTTCAGGGTACCGGCCTTGTCGGATGCCCTTGCAGGTTCCTGACGGTAGGTGGGTATCGCTGCTCCGGCCTCGGGGACGGGCTCGTCCTCCGGGACCTTCGCACCGCAGGAGGGGCAGAATTCGTCGCCCTCGCGGAGTTCGTAACCGCATTCGACACAGTATCTTTTGTCAGCCATAGGCAAACGCCTTCGATGATTCTCGCATCAAAGATCTTCTTTGGAGTTGAGGGCCTTCTTGAGGATCTCCGCCTCCTCCTTGGAGATGGTGATTCCCTTGCCCATCTTGGCCCTGTCGGGTGCCCATTCCCTGATGTCGTACTTGGGCTCCCTTCCGTTCCAGCTGATGATGTTGATCTCCTTGGTCCATCCTTTGGGGGACTGGGAGAGGACTGCGATGGTCTCGATGATTTCGTATTCGAACTCGGGCATTGATATCGGCTTTATTATAGGGTTAATTATATTTAAAATAAAAAGGGGAAAAAGTAGCGCGCGCTCGCGTTAACATAAGTGGTTTACACCGATAGTACGCGGAGTTCCGCTTAATGCTTATATCCATGAGACGCTATCGCATTACGTTATTGGGATATTAAATCCCGGGGAAAACGTCAGATGGACACTATCGAACTCATTGTTTTGGTTGCCGTGATGGCTGTCCTTCTGGCACTGTCGGCATTCTTCTCCGCTTCCGAGACCGCATATACAGGTATGAGCCGCACCAGGCTCAAGAGCATGGATCCCGAGGGTACCAACAAGAAGGTCCAGAGGGCCATGAGGAACGCCGATGACTTCGACAGACTGCTCACCACCATCCTCGTGGGCAACAACATCGTCAACATCGCATCGTCCACCATCTGTACATTCCTGATGTGCGAACTGATCATGGACGACTTCTGGGGAACCGTAGCGGCCACCGTCCTGATGATCACCCTGCTGCTCATCCTGGGAGAGATCACCCCCAAGACCTGGGCCAAGAAGAATCCCGAGAAGATCGCCGTCAACATGTCGGGACCCGTCAGCCTGGCCATCAGGATCCTGAAGCATGTCACCTCCCTCTTCCTGAAGGTCACGCACGGTGTCACCAAGGTCACCGGTGCCGAAGAGAGCGACCCCGCCATCACCGAGGAGGAACTCGGCATCATGATCGACGAGATCCAGCAGGAGGGTACCCTCGAGAAGAGGGAGAGCGAGCTCGCCAAGGCCGCCTTGGAATTCGATGACATCAGGGTGGGCGAGATCTGCGTGCCCAGGGTCGACATGGTCACAGTCAGCCTCACCGCCGATGCGGAGACCCTCAAGAACCTCTTCGTGGTGACCGAGTTCTCCAGGATTCCGGTTTACGAGGGAACGGTGGACCGCATCATCGGTGCGGTGTTCTTCAAGGACTTCTTCATGAAGTACACCACCAAGAAGACCGTGAGGATCGCGGATATCCTGCGTCCCGTCAGGTTCGTCCCCCAGGAGATGAGCATCTCCAATGTCATGAGCGACCTCCAGAAATCCAAACTCCATATGGCAGTGGTCCTGGATGATTTCGGCGGCACCGCCGGACTCGTCACCATGGAGGATCTGCTGGAGGAACTGGTCGGCGAGATCTGGGACGAGAGCGACATCGTCAAGCACATCTACACCAGGGAATCGGAGACCACCTTCCGCGTGCTGGGAGATGCCAACATCGAACAGGTAACCGAGGAGCTGGGTCTTCAGTTCGACAGGGGCGAGTGCGAGTCCCCCACCACCGGCGGATACATCGCATACAGGCTCTCCAAGATGCCTCAGGTGGGCGACAAAGTGGACTGCGGAACGTTCGAACTCGTGGTCAGGAGCATGCGCTCGCGCAGGGTGAAAGAGGTCTCCCTGAACATCAAGAAAGCCGAAAAAGAGGAAGAGGTCACTCCCGATCAATGAGTTTCTTCAGGAACTGGGACATGTTCTCCATGGCCACTTCCTTCCGGGCGGGATTGGATGCTACCTTACCGGTTATGGATATGACGTCTCCGTGATGGGCGACCCTGTATTCCCCGCAGACGGCCTTCTGCTTGTCGAGACGGGTGTAGAACACGCAGTCCTCGTCGATACGGTTCTCGAGGTCATCCATCAGGTCCTGCAGGAGCTCCTTACCCAGACGTGCGAAAATCTCATCCATCTCCTTCTGCTTGGTGACCATGTGCTGCATGATGAGCATCTGGTTCCCGTGCTCGCTCTCGCTGACGTCGGTCTGGAACTCGTCGGTCCCCACGAGATCCCTGAATGTCTGGGAGACCAGGTCCTCTTTCTCGGTCGCATAGCAGAACGTCTCGATCCTGAGCCAATGGAAGGTTGCCTGCATCAGTCGGTCCTCCTGTGTTCCATGAGCAGCGCATAGAGTTCGTCCGGACGGACAGTGGTCATGGTGAGCACGATCCTCCCGAGGAGTTTGACAGATACTGCACCCTCCACGCCGTGGACGGTATAATTCCTGAACTTGACCTTCTTGATTCCCCATTCGCTGTAGTTGCGCATGATGTCGATGTCCCCCTTCTTGACATCGATAATGTGGTCGAGGGGAACGGTGTAGGGCCTGAGGCGGCGAACGGTTATGTTCGCTTCGTCGACGGTGATATGCACCTTGACCAGGAGGCACACTGCGATGACCGCGGCGGACACCGCGGCGAAGGCTGCGGACTGCCACCAGGCGGTAAGACCCAGAGCACTGCATATGATGATGAATGCCACGCATGCGATGAGGCTCAGGACCAGGATCTTCAGAGGAATCTCCGGGATCAGGTCCTGCTTTTCTTCGAAGGTTGCTGCCACGTCACAGACATTATCTGGATTCCATATAAGGGGTTCGTCGGGGACCACGAAAAGAAGTCGTAAGGTTTATATGGATAGCCAATATAGTCCGACTCACTGGGCCCATTGCTTAGACTGGCTAGAGCGTCCGACTGATAATCGGAAGGTCATGAGTTCAAATCTCATTGGGCCCACTAATTTTCCAAATTTAGTAGCCAGGTAGTTCATTTTTGCGAATTTCGTAGTCAGTTTTAGATGAACCGAAATTTGTAAATATGGGTCAAAAATGAAATTTTTCATTTTTGCCACATTTACAACTGTTTTGGTAGTTCTCTCAGTCATCGTCATCATCTCCGAAATCAAGCATGTTCATGTGATCGGAATGATCCACTTTGTCTAAGCCGAGATACTTCAGAGTGGTCTTCGTATCCTTGTGTCCGAGGATGGCTGCGATGTCCTCCACTTTGACTCCGCTATGGAACAGGGTACGTCCGAAAGTACGTCTCAAAGTGTGGTTCGAAAAGGGAACTCCCGTGAGATCCGAGATGGCCTTGATACGGTTATCAATTGCCACTCCGTCCTCGGAGAATGAACCGAGGTTGTTCTTCGTGAGGTAGATGAGCAACCTGTCAGGAACCTTGACCGAAGGGTTGCGGGCCTTGGCAAGTGCAATCATCGTATTGCGGTACTCGATGTACTCACGGAAGATCTTCTCGGTATTCATTCCCGGCTTATCTTTGACAATGAAGTCGACTACGCGGAGCTTTCCGTTTCCATGGCCTTTTCCCAACACAGTGAGCTTTTTCTGTTTCCAATCGATGTACTCCACTTTGAGACGGACACTATCGATTCTCCTGAGCCCGAGACAGAGTTCCAGGTGGATCAGCACACGCTGTTCGGGATTCAGATCCGCATTGAGAAGCGTACGACTTTCCGACTTGGTCAGCCAATCTGCACAGGGACGGTAGTCGGTATTCCAGGGAAGCTTCTTTTTCTCGATGGATGTGTTGCCGGCGGCGAAACAATAGAGTTTCAAGGCATTCACATAGTCCTTTCCCGTAGAGACCGCAAGTCCCTCTTCCTGGAAGATGTTGTAAATCGCGTTGAGCTCTTTCGGGCCTATCAAGGCGGGATCGGTCTCCAAGCCATGCTTGTCCATCTTTCTCAACAGGGACCTGATGGAGCTCTTGTAATCGGATATGGTGCGAGCGGTCAATCCAGGAGTGTCCTCCAGATGTTTGGCAATCATATTGTCGATGTACTTCTCCCACCTAGTTTCCGCAGGTTTTCCCATCAGATCACCTCCGGGGTTGCGACGGGTTCAATCTTACTGAGAGTGAGCGTTCTAAGCTCTTCAGGAGACATTTCAGTGTACGAAAGGTTCCTGCCATAGGTCCTGAGGAGAATGCCTTCTGTGAGATGGACTCCGGATACCTTGCTGATTTCCCTGAGTCTGTTGGTCATAGAGGTGGATTGTTCGTTAAAAGGCTGCAGGGTCATCCCCAGATCATAAATCAAAAGTTCTTCTGGCTCAGTCGCTTCTTTGTTGTTGAGCGTGACCCATTTCACCAAGGTGCGGCGGAACGAGAGGTAGTCTTCGAATACCTCGCGGGAAGTCCTACCATTGCTCATGGTGGTGAACTTCTGTATCCTCGGAGAATCGCAGCCGGGCAGGGGCCTGAGCGTGATTGTCTCTTTCTCGAAATCGATGTCGCTGATTTTGATCATGGTGAGGTCTTTCTCGGATCCTCCGAAGAACAACATCAGATGCAGAACGATCTCCTGTTCAGGCAGGAGTTCGGTCTCCAGAAGTCTGTTAATCTCCTTGAGCGTGAGGCTCTTGGATTTGGATTCCGTGCCGATGAATGCTGCGAGACCGTCCAATGCATCGTTACCGTTGATCTGTGCGTAGGAACGAAGACCATAGGTATAGCCAGAAATGGTATTCTTGTTGAGACCTTCTGCTTTAAGTTCGTCGATGAAGCGCTTGCCGTCCTGTATACGGAGCTTTTCGGGGTCGACGGGTATCTGCATATCCTCCAGACGGTTGATGATGCTCACGTAGCGTTCTCTGTGGGAATTGAGGGTGTTCTCCTACATCTTCGGTTTCTTTTCGACGAGTCTGGAGAGGGTCTGATCCAAGAAGGGCTTGTATTCGGGATTGACCGGCCTGCCGTTGGTCATCTCCTCGCCTCCTTCTTGTAACGGATTTCTTTCTTTTTCGGAACGCTGCAGATGATTTCTGCGAACAATCTAGAGGTCATCCCCTTATCCACGGTTCCGGTTCCGATTACCTCAGTAAGGGTAAGCTGACGATAGGTGGTCACAGACTCACCCTCTCGATAGGGCGGGCGTTGATTCCCAACGAATACAGAAGATTCTGGAATTCTTCTGCGGTTACATATCCTTTCTCGAACAATCCAAGTGCGACCAGGATGTTTATCGTCGCACTCCTTGTCAGAATTCCCGAATCATCTCTGAAAGATTCCAGCCTTTCGAAAAGCCATGAAGGCATTTTCGCTGTTCCTACCACATAGGGGGCAGGTTCCTTTTTATCCCTGAATGCTAATGACATACAGATCACACGCTGATCTTCGATGGATGCGCTTCGAACCTCATCCATCGAATCCTTCTGGTCAAGAATCTGGCACTATCAGTTTCTGTTGTGAATCCTCTCGAGATTTCTTATTGTGCTGACACGAACGAAATCCGCCATGCTGCGGGCTTCCCCGCGCTCCACACACTCTCTGATTTCCCGATGTTCTTCATCGGAAACCGTCAGTACTATCGATTTGACCATGTGGTCTTATCAATATACTAGTATATAATATGGTAGTCTTAACTACCATACTATTAGAATTACATTACTATTGTTTTATACCACTATGGTAATAATGATTCATGGCAAATGAGGAAAGCGTTCTGTCATTCAGAATCGCTTCAGAAGATGTTGAAGAAATCCGGAAACTTATCGACAGGGGGTACTATTCGACAATCTCAGAATTTGCCATGGGATCCATTCGTTCATATCTCAGAGATATGCACATATTCATTGCTGCGATTTACAACGAACATCTAACCTTGAATTGTGAATTTGATTCGTATCTGAAGACGAGAATTGACGAAATCATCAGTAATGAATGTCCGATGAAACCAAATAAAGCTGTATCTCGTGCTAAAGGGATGCAGGTGTTACTTACCGTCACTGATGAAGTAAAAAATGCCTTGGTAGAGGTAGATAAAGTCACCTTGGGCCTGAAAAGCTATCAAAAAATTGGAATGTTTGGGGTTTACTGGAATATCTGCAGAGCATACAGTTTATTCTCGCTAATGGATGAAAACCAAGAGACCATAGACGAAATCATCAAGAAAAAGGATCTAGAATCATACGATGTGCCCGACCGCTATCGTGGAAAAAAATCCTTTGTCTGGAAAAGAGTCGAAGAGTAATTTCGATAAAGCCCATATTTAATCGAACGCAAATCTTACTTCGTACGGCTACGGCTGGTTTTTGATGCGGACGGTTTTGTTTTGGTCGTTGATACTGTTTTAACTCCTTTTGCAGACCGGGTAGGCTTTTTTCCAGCCGTTTTTGAACTAGAATCTGGAGTAACCCCAGAAGAAGGGAGCTCTTTGATTTCGTTAGGATTCCAAAGATATTTCTTTTGCATATAACTCTCAACACGCTCAAGAATGTCATCATATGCGTCCTCATCATTATCTAAAAGAACGCCTACTTCGTAATTCTTAGCTATCGACTGACCATTGAGGTTCAAAGAAGTAACTACAGCCTCATTTTCATTCATATAGACTTTGGAATGGAGACGCGGAACCTTGTATATCTTCAGCTTTTTCACAGAACGGAACCACTCAAGATCTGCTTTTTTGATCTCTCCATCATCCCTAATGATAAGTGCAACCTTATCGGCATTCTTCAAGGCCGCCTCTATTTTATCATGGTACTGATGAGACAATTCGATGTACGCACTTACAATGTACACAAATTCCTCACCTTGATCTATGATGTCTTCAATCTCACTTGATAATTCTGCTGTAGTTGTTAATGCATCTGCCATTCAATCACCTCCAGGGCTTTTTCTTATTCAATCCACACTCTTATCATCAAATGATAACTTTGGCAAGTTATCTACAATCTTCATGGTCTCGACGCTCACGGTTATGACCGAGAGGACGAGCTTGAAGATGTATTCGGGACCGGCGTACTCGTTGGGGTCGTTCTCGATACCGGATTCCTTATCGACGGAGATCTGGTACTGGTCGACGAGCCATCCGAGGGCGGATCTGCCGTTGACGATGTAGCGGAATGCGTCTTCGGGTATGTCGGTGATGGTGACATATTCGTTGTAGACCAGGGTGCGGCTCTTCTCGTCGAGCTTCATCTTGCGGACGCGGAGTTTCTCGGGGTCTGCGAGGAACTGTTCGACGGTCCTGCTGCCGAGGATTTTCACGCCCCCATACATGGGAACAGATTCGTAGTTCAGATGGAGGTCGGCGAGCTTCCTTCCAGCGTCGGAGAAGGCCTTAAAGTCGTCGTAGGAATCGACGAATCCAATACGGGGAAGGGATAGCTTAAGATCGTCGGAGAAGGTTTTCCTATACTCGGGAGAGTGAAGGTATCCGTAAATATAGTAGAAGATGTCCTCCTTGGGGATGTCTCTAGAGTATTGCTTTAAGGCAGTAGTCTGGGCAAAGTTGCTGATTCCATCGTGACGGACGGGCTTTGAGATGGGCGTATTGAACAGAGTTGTCTGACGAGAGTCTTTAAGCTCCTCTGGAATTTCGTACCAATACAACGGGAAACACTGGCTTTTCCCCACTATTTCCAAATCGGTTTGCAAGTTAGTAATAAGACAGGAAAAGTCCTTCTTAACGCCAACACCAGATATGCATATTGTCAGATTATTGCATCCTTCTGGGTATAAGCGTGGCATCTGATAGGATCTGTTGACAGTCAAATCATCCCTGTAGAAGTATCTCTTTGAAAACGGACGGTATGGAGTCGTTGTTATATGCCCTTCAGAAAATACTATTGGTATCTTCCTCTTAGAACGTTCTTCTAATGTGCCATCCCACTTGATTTTATCGGACAAGTATTCGATTATTCCTTCCGAAGTCTGACGGTTATACTCCGCTATTAACCCATTCATGTTAGAAGCAAGTAAACTTTTTGAGAAATTATATGACCAAACATCACGGTTAGTCTTATATCCTGATGAGTAGCCCGTGAATAGCGTTTCTTCGTAATGCTTTTCAAACTTCTTGGCGGTATCCCCTGCCATCGGAATCAGCGTTTGAAATGCACTGTTGCGCTTAACAAGCCAGTCACCGTTTGCAGCGGGGATTAGTGGTTTCATTATTGCGTTTGATTCCAGTTGAGCAAAAGAACCGGATTTGGTAAGCAGCTCTAATTTTTCCAAACGTTTCATATAGTCTTCAGTTTGAACATAACTAATGGTCGCCTTCCCCTGAACACTTTTCTTCTTGACAAGAAGTGTGATCGCAATCGGAGTTCTGGAACCATCTCCGAATACACCATCGCCTTCCTGACGTCTGCGCTCACCTTGAGTTGTTGCATCGCCCCGTAGATTAAACACGTATATTCTCGAGAATTCGGTTTCAAGACATTTCCTAAATCCTTCAAAAGCGGCAGAAGTCATCCATCCGCTTGGCGTTACAAAAGATATTACCCCGTCATTGTCGCCTAAACGATCAGATGCCCACCTAAATGCACGAACATAGTTGTCATAAACCGAGTTTAGAAGAGTAGCCTTGTTTTCTATAATTGATTCGTTTAAGTATGTCTCCTTAATTCTTTAATCAATACCGGAGGTGTACTTTCTTTTTTTAGCATTATCATTGGATGATTTCTGTGCCGCACCATAAGGAGGGTTACCAAGGATGATAGTAATTGGGGTATTATGCTCCTTTCTTATGCGGGCTTTATTCTTTCCGAAATAATCCTTCTGATCAAGGGTCATCTGAGCATCGGAACCAAATCCTCTACATATCTCCTCAATATTGAATGTATCCGTGAGAAGAATGTTGTTGAAAGGAGTGTAAACCTGATTGCCCGTAACTCTTTGGTAGGTATTTTCAATATTCACGTTGGCAATATAGTATGCCAGCAAGGTAATCTCATTAGCGAACAATTCATTGAGATACTTCCGTGCGATGTTTTCTTTTGTGATAACTCCTGACTCCAATAGACGTGCGATAAATGTACCTGTTCCGGTAAAAGGATCAAGGATATTCACATCTTCCTCGTTTATGTCGATTCCGAATTCCTGCTGTAAAACATCAACACAGGAATGGATGATGAAATCCACAATCTCCTGCGGAGTGTACACGACTCCGTTAATGGTCTGGTCTTTCGGGAATGCGTTCTTAAAGAACTTCTCGTAAAGGGCGGTAATAACCTTCTGCTTTCCATCCGTAGTGTCAATTCCGTTGAGAGTAAGTTCCACATTACGATAGAATCTGTCCAAACTATCCTTGATTTCAGCAAGACCTTCCTGAGCATGAATGGCAGCAAGCATATCATCTATGTATTTGGAAACAGGATTCTGCATCACAAATCCATCTTTTGCGAACAGTTTCTCAAAGATAGGTTTGGTAACGATTTGCTGAACTAACATATCGATTGCCTGAGATTCGGTAACCTCGTTGTTAACGATGGACCTCAATCCTCTGATATATCTCCGGAATGGATGATTGGAGTCCTGCGGGTCCCCCTTGTTGCATATCTCGGTGAGTTTCTCTGACAAGAGCGGAGTAATCTCTGCCACCTGTTTTGCCCAGTTCTCGATGTATTCTCTGTTACCTACCTTGAGAACAAGGCGGGCCATCAGATGATTCCCAAAGTCCTCTACAGTGTATGTGCCGTCACGAGGCTCGAACTCCCACTCTCCCTCCTGGAATGGATCTCTTCCGACTCCCCCTATATGGATGTGGTCATTCTTACCATTCCGGTTCTTGCGATAATTGAATGTGTTGATTTCAGCTTCCAACCTCTCATCGTGGGACCTCAAGGCACGGAGGACCTGCCATACGACCTTATATCTGTCATTATCGTTGAGAGCTTCCTCCGGATCCTCGTTCTCGGGGATCACGATGGGGATGATGATGTACCCGTACTGCTTCCCGGGAGCCTTCCTCATGACCCTGCCGACGGACTGAACAACATCGACAAGCGATCCTTTGGAATCCAGGAACATGACTGCATCAAGGGCGGGAACATCGACACCTTCGGAAAGACACCTGACGTTAGAGAGCACGTGGCACAGTTCGTCCTCCTTCTTGAGCCAGTTGAGGAGTTTCTCACGCGTCATAGCGTTCATGCCGCCATCGATATGCATCATACGCAGACGGGTCGGACTGGCAGGTTCTGCAGCCATATCGTTGAATAGATCCGTGACTGCTTTGGAGACAGCGATACTTCTGCTGAATGCCACCGCGGATTTCATGGGCTTGGGATCGGTGTTTTTGACTGTCTCATCGCCAGCGACATGTTTTGCCAATGCGTGGAGGCATCCCCAGATCTTGCAGCGGGTATCGGCATCAATCTCCCTTCCATTACCGTCGGTCCAGTGCTTCTTGACTAACTCCGGGATGTCCTTCTCGGTGACAGTCAGGATGAGGACCTTGTAATCGGACAGGAGATCCTGCTCGACGGCCTCTCCGAAGTTGATCCTGTAGAACTCCTCCCCATAGAGCTTGTCATCGTCCATCGAACAAAGTACGACGGAATACTTGTCCGCAGTTGCCTTTCCCTTCTCGCCGTAAAGACGGGGGGTAGCGGTCATGTAAAGCCTGCGGTCAGCACGGATGTTGTCGTTGCTGTGGACCTTGGTGAAATTACTCTCGGAACCGTCGATGATGACACCAGTCGTACGATGGGCCTCATCACACACAATCAGGTCGAAATCCGGAAGACCCAGGCCCTGTGCATCGATGACAGCGTCGATTGATTGATAGGTGGAGAATATCACGGTGAGGATCTTATCGGACTTCTCCTTCTCGATACCTTTCTTCCACACATCGTATATCTTCTTGGGATCTGTTGTGGAGGGCACCCCGAGATCCTCCACACGCTCTTCCCCGTCATCCTCGACACGTTTCTTCGAAACAGTGGTATCGGAACATACGCAGATGGGATTGAGCTCCCTTTCAGCATTGTGTACCCATTCCCTAAGGGTCTGACCGACCAGGGAAATAGACGGTGCGAGGAACAGGATTGTATCGGTCTCCTCGTTAAGATTGTAGTGGGCGAGGATGCCTTCCGCGATCTTCAGGGACGTGAACGTCTTACCCGTACCGCAGGCCATTATCATTCTACCGCGGTCGTGGTCCTTGAAGTACTTCATCGCATTGTTATATGCCTGGGCCTGGTGTCTCCTGAGGGTGTATTTATCCTTACGGGCAGCATCACCCTGCTTACCCTCAACAAGATCCATCCAGTTGACCTGGGCACTGTCCAGATCGCTGAGCTTCAGAATATTTACCGGGGTCTCCTGTGCCCTCAATACTTCAAGTGCGTTTGCTCCCCAATTATCCGTACTGGCGACAACCAACCTCTGAGAGAATGACTGTTTGACCCCGTTTTCATCTGTGAAGGTCCTCCCGGAAGTCGCCAGAAATGAATCCATGTCCGCTTTCGATACAGGAGTGTCCTCTGCGTAGCATTTGCATTGAACAGCCCAATACTGCCCATATTTGTCCTTGGCCACCAGATCGATGCCGGTGTCATGCCCGCCAAGTTCAGAACGTGCAAAGAAATCGCCCCACATCGAGACCCATTCGAAACGATCCGCGTAGAGTTTATCGGTAAGAAGGTAACGTCTGATTAATTCTTCAAACTTGGTTCCTTTCTCTTTCTGGGTCTTTGATTCCTCACGGAATTGTTTGAGGACATCTGAAAACAGGGGCATAGGTTGGTATCGAAAAGGGGGGTTTTATAGGCAACGTAACAAAAAAATGTTATTACTGTTTGTTTACCCTTTTTGCTGCTGCAGATGCCCTATGTTTGCAATTCCTGCATAGGGGTTTGCCATTATCGGCTCTACTCCGCACTGAGCAAGCCCATTCATAGCCACATTTGCACCGCCAATACACAATACGATCATCATGGTATCTAACGTCTTCAGGTTTCAAATCACCGTTTAATGTCGGATGCCATTCTTTCGCTATATCTGGGTATTTGGTTGCCAAATCGTTGACGCCCTTACAGTACACCCTTCCTGAACAAATTGGACAGCCCGCATCTCCCCGAGTGCGTACCATAACTTGACGTTGCCAATCCTGTTTACACACACTACAGTACCACCAAACCGGCTGATTATAATCTCCTGTGATTTCAGAAGGCAACAATGGAAGATTTTTTGTTGGATGCCATTCTTTGACTAAATCTGGGTATTTGGCTTCAAAACTGTTTTTACCACCCTGCAGTGCATTCTTACGGTTTTTTAAAGCTCCAAGTTTACGACTGCAAGCATAACACACCGTTGATCCCCCAGCCCGTGTTTTCACGGCTACAATCGCATCATAACTTTCGTGACAGTTCGAACAAATCCACGATCTAGTAAATTCAGAATTGGGTAGAATATCCTCAGGGCGATCTTTATTTTTAGAATAGTCCCAGTATTTTGCAATAGCAGGATATTGTTCCAATAGATTATTCCCCGACTTTGCTAGTTTTTTAAGACGGTTGCGCTGACTTACATATTTGGAACATGGTTCACAACAATATGAAGCATTTTTTCTGCACATTACATAGATTTTACGTTCGAAGGACTTCTTGCATTCAGCACATTTCCACCATTTGAGTTCAAGTGATGAATATATGTAATCCGATAGTTCATCCCCATTCCTCCCCTTATCCCAATATTGAACTGCCTTGGGACACATGGTGGCGGCATCATTCACGCCTTTTTCAAAGACCTTTCCTGCACATCTGGGACAACCTGTCCGATTGAACGTCTTGTAAGAATGAACCACGGATGTGACAACTGCATTCCAGCCATACCCACAATCAGGACAAATCCAATCAAAGGGTAGGTTCGAATGAGCAGGGATTACAGATGCTTTGACTGCCGTAGTAGGACTTAACATCGCAGCTACTTCTGGATATAATTCCTGCAGAGATTTGTGCTTGCGCGAAGTGTATTTCTTTTCTAGAATCGTTTGAAAATCTCTTTTCAGATTAATGTCGACTTCAAGTTTCATTCTATAGTTCTTATTGATGGATGAAATGAGCTGAGTAATCCCATTTGCAAGTGAGTTATAATCATTCGAATCGATGTCAATAGTCTTCACACCAACTAACGAAGGACAGTCAATCTCCCTAAAACGTATGATTTTAATGCCCGCCTGAGCACAACGACGGTTCTTTTCATAATCCCGAATAGGATCAGAGTGATAATGGCGGCCATCGTATTCAATTCCCAGGTTTAATTCGGGAATGTAAACGTCTAGCTCCATCTTTCCCAATAATTCACGATTGTGGTATGATTCAATTACAGTCAAACCAGCTTTATTCAGATAGAATGCTATAGATTTCTCGCCGATGGATACCTTTTGTTCTTGATTACAATGGGGACATCCACTTTTCTAGATCTCATCAGGAGATTTGCGGAATCCTCTTCCACAAGTCGAACAAATCCAGTACCGAAGAATATTAGATTTAATACGGACCCGATCTGGCCCTATTTTATTCTTAACCGGATCCCACTGTTCAGCAATTGGGGGACAAAGTGTTTTCAAATCATTAAAACCAGGAAGTGTGTGACCCCCTTCACAGTACTTACATCCTTGACCATAATGACGAGACTTAACTTCAGCCACATAGGCATGCCCACAAGGATAATTCCACAAGACTTTTTTATGAGTCCAAGGCGAAATGCGATTGGCAGGTTTAGGGTTATCTTTAGAATATTGTTTGGAAAGTTCGTAATCCAATGTAACCAAATCATTGATTCCAGGAACTATAAGGCGGTTCGCACATACTGGACAGCCGTTCTTTTTACGACTATATACTACCGCCATCCAGCCGTGCCCTTCTTTACACCTCCAAATAGCGTTACGCTTATCAGCTTCAGAATATGCCGAAAGAGGCTAACCACAATTTGATTCTGGATAGTACTCTTCCAAAACAGAAGGTTTGTTTATCTTGCACCACTCTTCGAAGTTCACGAAACACCTAGCAACTATAACATCAAAGTAGGATTTATTCACGTTGATGTATTCTCTGCCGACGGCCGTGTTCGACCAATCTACTTTACCTCGGATCACTCAGTCTTCGACAAACCTCCCCTTAGACTTTTGAAACCAAATGGCAGATTCAATTCTCCTACTTTCCACTTATATCCCGCCTTTTCTGCCCAACGCCTCAACGTAGTCTTAGGCACATTCAGAGCACATTCAATGGCCTCATCGGTCAATCCCATCGACTTCAACTTGACTGCTATCTCGACCACTTCTTTCTCCTGCTGGCACTGTTCCACCTCTTTGATTTTTTCCTCGCTCACAGACGAAGTATATGAGCGAATGTAGGCATTCGCGGAAAGGGACGATACATTCTCCAATCCCCTCCAGAAAGAATCGAAATCGAAACCCTTCCTGAATCTCAGGACCGAAGCATCGCCGACCTTGTCATAGAACCAACCGGATGCCTTCTTGCTGTCAGTCCACTCAGTTATCGAACTGCCAATATGAACGAGATCCCCGCCCTTTACGATGCATCCGGTAGTGTCCCAGCGGTTCCAGTCAATGTCCAGTTCCAGATCCTTCCGGGTCTGATCCCACAACTTCTTCGAGCTGTATCTCGTCCACAGGTAATCTGCGGAGTAACGTCTGCCGGACCAATCGTTCTCGAAATCCGCTATACCCTCGGTGCTGCTGAAGAACAACAGTACTCCCAGCTTCCTCCTGTTCAGGATCATCTGCCTCAGGTATCTGGAAAGTGAATCCTTCCCCTCCTCGTAATAGAACCTGTTGAAATCATCCAGAAAAAGGGCCACCCGCCTACCGGTATCGGAGAGCTCCACCACCTTGTCGAAGAACTCGTCAAGACTGTCGATGTGATGAACGTGATCGGGATCGCACACCTTGGTTCCGTTCTCATCCTTGCGGTACATGAAAACATTAGTTATCACTTCCCACTCGCCGCAGCCGTCATAACCCTGCAGGAGCAGATACATCATGTTCATCATGAAGTGGCTCTTCCCGACCCCCAGGTCCCCGTACAGATAATGGAACTTGCCCGGAGCCATCATGGTCCTGAAGAAATGATCATCCTCGAAGTCCTTGGAATAGAACCTGAATGCCTGGTCCGAAATCGGACGCTTTTGGACCTCTTCGTTCTTTATATATTCCTGAGCAGGGCTCGACACCCCTCCATTTTGGACCTGGTTCATTGGTATGCCTCCTTTTCGGACCTTTTGGAAATGATTTCTTCGACTTCCGGTTTCCTACGCATGAGCGTGGCCTTGGGAATGTGGAGATCCCTGCAGATTGAATTCCATGAGCTTCCGCTGATACGGAGCGTGGCGACGGTATCAAGGGGGATGTCGTCCCTCTTCTTCCTACCGAGCTTCGCACCGCGTGCCTTACGGGCATCGAGGCCTTCCTTCGTCCTCTGCACGATGATCTCCCTCTCCCACTCGGCGATAGCTCCGATGATCTGCATCTGCACCTTGCCCATCGGGGTGGAGCAATCAATCTCCCCAATGTCCGCACAGATGAGCTTCACGTTGTATGCCTGAAGATTCCCCATAGTGATATTGAGCTGCACCAAAGACCTCATGACCCTGTCGAGTTTAGTGACGAGAATCGCATCGAACTTGTGGTTCGAAGCGTCCTCCATGAGCTCCTTCCACCCAGGACGGTTGGCGTCCTTGGCGGAGGCCTCGTCGGAGTATTCGCGGTAGATCTCGAATCCTCTGTTCTTGGCGATTTCCCGGAGGCGGGGGAGCTGATTGGTCTCGTCCTGTTTCCTGGTGGAGACGCGGACATAGATTGCCACGATCAATTCATCACCCCCTAGAGAACAGGTCTGATAAGGCACTTCCCTTCTTTCGGCCCTATGGTAAAAGTATACACGAAACGGTCCGAAATACGTACTCCTATAGGGGGCTCATAAGGCATGAAAACGGCACTACTTTTCATAATGAGCCAGACGTGTTAAAAATAGAAAAAGGTGAACCGATTTAAAACGGTTCAAAAAGGTTTATTCGATACGTTGTTCGGAGACCCCATTTTTGTGGTCATAATTCCAAAGTATACGCGGGTTTTGAGAGATCGGGCACAACGGCGATGCCAACCTACTGCAAGTTGCAAGGTGAGTAAAATCTCCCTGATGTCGTTTGCCAAAGTAATGGTGTGATGTTGCAATTCAAGAGGAGTCAGCGAAACACTATCGTAATACCATCCCTTGCTCTCGTTTCTTCTGAACCCTCTTCCGATCCACTGGCCGATTATTTCCGGGCAATTCGTCCCCACACTCGTACATCTGAATGCGTTTCGGGATCGCAACATCCGTGCCGACATCAACCTCGAAATTAGGAATTGGAACAGAAATGAAGAGTTGTCTTCATTCACCGTATTCTTCCTCGATCGCCCCGAACCCTATGTAACGGTCAAAGCTTTCCGGAATGTCCTCGATAGTGAGTTCATAGCATGTTGCGTTAACCGTCTCCGATTTCAGTAAAGATACGCGGCGCTTATAAGTCACGGGTTTTTCCTTCAGGACCAGCCTCTTATCGGAAGTTCCCTTCACGGTGACGGATGATCTAAGTTCGGGAATCTCATTCCCATTGAACAGTAAGGATTCGGGCCCCGCGTAGAAGAACGACACCCCGTTCTCGGACTCGATGGAAGCTTTCTTCCCGTCGACGTAAATGTTAATCTTGTCCAGATCCTCAGGCTTGTCGATTAATACCTTCCTTTTTCTCAAGCGGGTGAATTTATCGACAGGAGTACTTGGGTCGATATCACTAAGGCCTACAGATGGATAACGGTACACCTCGATATCGTTGGCGGTCGTCAAGGTAGTTTTTAGGTCGTTGTTGAAAAATACGGACATATCTCTGTCGACCGTAAAGTATTCGCTCGATCCATGATTGTAGTCATAATAGCTATGTTCCCCGCTATCGACGAGCAGCAAGATGTTGTTGCTGTCTAGTTTATGATAGAACCCACTGTCTCTGCAGAAGGTTAATTTATCAAACAGCATGGGTAACGAAAAGGGGATAGTCTGTCCAGCTACATTTAATTCACACTGATAGTGGCTCAGTAAAACGAGGAAACATTTTTCCTTTAGATTTTTGAGATACTCGGTGAGATCGGGTTTGTCACAGTGCTCTATGGCATTCTCCAGACCAATGTGCCACATACTCGGGGTTTGCGGATGCGAAGCCACGACGAGCCAGGCTCTCCAATCTGTTATGTCATATTTCACAATAGTGCGGCAACATTCTAGAACTCCGTTCCAGTCCTTCTGCTTAAGATATTTACTCAGCAGATTTCTGGTGGCTTCCAACTCGGTATCATGGGTTACGACAACTTTTGTCTTGAGATTATCGGTGAGTACGACCTTGCAACCGCAGTAGAGGCAGAATCCGAACTCCTTTTCATCGTCGAGTTGAATATTTCCCCTGCATTTCGGGCACACGAGTGGGGTGAGCATGAACGAGTAACGGGTATCCTGAAGAATAATAGTTTCGCTAACTATGGACTGTACTGAATAAGTCCTGGTTCACCATCGCATCAGGCCTCCAGCAGTTTGAAATAAAACAAAAACAGGCATTCATCCGAAGAAAACAGATATGGATCGGGCCAGTAATCCTTTGCCCGACTTATTCAACACAGTCCTGAGAAAGAGACACGCTTAAACAGATTGACTGCCTGGGAATTCATTTCTCGGGCTCCTCCTTCTTATCCTGCAACTCAGGATACCTTGCCCTGGCCAGCCCTTTCAGGTACTGCACCTGTCCCCTGGACATCGCGAACACCTTCTCCCTCACTGATTCCTTCATGTTCACCTGGATGCAGTTCCTCATGATACGGAGGTTGACCGGAGATACAGGTCAATCGTACTGACCCAGCAGGGCAGATTGGTCGCCAGCTGTATCTGAATGAGACATCAGTCGGTGTAGTCAGTCTTTTTCCGCAATGCGTATTTAACAGTCATCAACTGATTTTATTAAGGACGTATACGATAATCCAGACGATTTCAGATGTTGGAAGATCTGTTTGCCCAAGGTCAGGACTTTGCTAGCCTAATTATGTCCAACCTTTGGTGGATAATTCTGCTTGGATTCTTCCTTTTGATAGTAGGTGAGTTCCTAATTGACGGTTTAGAGGATTTCATCTGGTGGGCAGAGGATCATGTTATCGCGGTCCTGGGAATCATCCTCGCACTCATTGTAGGTTCGATTTGTTATATCCAGTTTGGACTTGTATGGGCGTTGGTCGCAATGGCTGCTGTGGTTATCATTGCCATAATCGCCTATGCTATCTTCGAAGGTCCCATGCTAGGTCGCAAATTAAACAATTATAGGGACTCAATAGACGACGAGACAGATGAAGAGTATTCGGATGAAGAAGAATTTGGTGACGATGATGAGGCTGAATCCAAAAAGTCCGTGAAAAAACCCGTTGCCAAGAAAAGCGGAATCAAAATGGATGACATCGCAGGTCTGGAAGAAGCCAAAGAAGCAATCCGTATGAGGGTCATCCTCCCGGTCCAACACCCCGAAGTTTATGCCAAATACAACAAAAAGGTTGGTGGTGGAATCCTGTTATATGGTCTTCCTGGAACCGGAAAGACCATGTTCGCTCAGGCTGTAGCTAACGAATTGGATGCGGCGTTCTACGAAGTTAAATGTTCTGACATTGTTTCCAAATGGTACGGCGAAAGCGAACAGCGCATCAAGAAATTATTCAGAGATGCAAGAAAGAACAAGCGTGCGGTGATTTTCTTCGATGAGTTCGAGGCTCTTGGAAAATCACGTAACAGTTCGGATTCTGCTGACATCAATATCGTTCCAGAACTACTTGCCCAAATCCAAGGGTTTGACAAAAACGAGAATACCTTACTACTTTTGGCTGCAACAAACCGCCCCTGGGACATAGATTCAGCCCTACTGAGGCCAGGAAGATTCAATGAAAAAATCCTCATCCCTCTCCCGGACGATGCGGCTCGCCGCGTGATCATCGAGAAACAATTGCATGATGTTCCGGTCGATGACGCGGTATCAATAGATGAAATCGTGAAATTGACCGATGGTTTCAACGGTGCAGATGTCGTAGAATTCTGTGATCAACTGAAGACCGGCCCCATTGTGAGATCCATTGATAATAAAACCAATAATGAGAAAGTCACCCCTGCTGACGTTGAATCCACTGCCAAGAGGGTGAAATCATCCGTAAGTGAGGAAGATATTGCCCTCCTCGAAGAATTCGAAAACGGAAATGCATGAGGGAGAAGTATGGGATTATTCAAGAAAACCATCGACAAACAATACGAATTCGATCAGGGAATGACTGCGGTAGAGCAGAATGATGAAGAGACAATTCAAAAACACTGCATGAGTTTGCTCGTAAATGATAAAACCAATCCCGATGGATGGATTCTTAAAGCGGCACTACAGCTTCACGGAAAAGATTTTGACGTCGAAAAAGCGACCAAAGCAAAAGGAGACTTTTTTGGGAAATTACTGGCAAGCAGCGATACGTATGATGAACTCAAGGACGCATTCAGTTCATACAGAAGGGCAATCAGTTATTCAAAAGACGAATCCGTACTATATCCCTATGCGTACATTTTCGGATACTCCCTAGCATATCATGTGGCCGATGATTATGATGAAAGTGTCAACGCCTACAGGACCACGATTAAAAGAATGATCGAGGAAACCAATGCAAAATTCGGCCATGATTGTTCTCTCGCTTTCCTCAATCGTCTGATTACTGGATATGAACAGTATCTGGATTCTGGCTCATATCTTAGCTACAAAGATAAGGCAAAAGATATTCTCAAAGTACTTCACACTCTTAGAGAGCCATCCCAGGTAAAGAGTGCTGAAAAAATCGATGAAAATGAATCAGAAGATGATGACGAAGATTTCTTCGATGACGAAGATGAAGAGGTCACTTTAACCATCATGAAAGGGAAAAAATCCTGCGGAGACTACCGGGTTACTATCACTTTAGACGATGAAGAGATTTGTGTTCTTGACGACACATTTTCAGAGAAAGTAACAGTAATTACGGGAGATTATGATTTGAAGATTACAGCAGAAAACGGATCAAACTCATTTGAAATTGATGATTCTATTTCCATCGAAGCCGATTCCACTCTCAAAATAAAAATCGCCAACGGCGATCTTGAATATAAACTCGAAGAGGAGGATTAAATCCATTTTCAAACCACTTCAAACTTTTTCTGACTTTATTCTATTTGTCCACCACCACCATTTTTGAATGGGAAGGAAGGAAAACACCCCTCCCGCGTATCTATATATATATCTTCCACCCCCCTCGTATACAGGCCTTTTCGAGGATCGATTCAACTTTCGCACCAATCTTGAAATGACTCGGTGGACAAAGTAATCTAGCGGAATGAGGTGTGTTCGGAACAACCAATACTATCTGATTGTGGCTCTCCCGAGAGATACGAAGGACTGTTTTATGATCAAGAGTATGCCAGTACCTTTTTTCGTAAAATGAGGCGGTATACTGCACGCTGTTGAACTGTGATCTCGAATCTTTTTTCGGACGGTTCTCTGTTTTTCTCTATTTGTTACTCTGTTACTCTGTTACCGAAGAACTACAACATTTACATCAATACCTCCACGTGTGCGGAATGTATGAGTATATGCGTTACACGGTAACAGAGTAACAGCCCTCATTCTCCGAGTTTGCCGCAAGCTCCTTTGGGTGCTCCTCCGGGAGAGTAGAGACGGGTCTTGCATTTCTGAACCACGGAGGGAATGTCCTTCAGCCATTCATGTTCGGCAGATCCGATGCGCTGGGACTTCGATTCGCTCCATTCACGATTGGGTGTTCTCCACCAAGTATCGGCCGCGGCTTCTGCTTCCAATCCATATATCGCATGGTTCTGCCCCAACTGGTAGATCAGATCCTTCTTGCATACTCTGGATCCAGGTAACGGGTAGAGCCTATCGATGAGCTGGCCCAGAAGGTCGGCATTGGGATCGTATATGATCGCCGATTCCTGGGAGATTTTGGAGAGTTCCAAGGCCTCAGCAGAAAGTTCGTGCCTTTCGCCACTCAAATATCTTGAATATGCCTCTGCCCAGACCTGCCTGATGTATTCCTTTGCTGCCTTGTTCCTGAAACCCCCCTCTCCGAAATGGACAAACGCCCTATCGGCGGATACCTCAAAGGGGAAATATCTCCTGTTTCCGGTGGGATCGGTCAGCATCTCCCATTCGTTGGTCGTACCTATCAGAACGAATCTGCGAATGTTCTTGCTGGCACATTTATCGTATGGCAGTCTGATATGGTCCTGATCTCTGGAGAGGAACCCCTTGAGGAAATCGTTATCGACGCCTTTGGTAGCTTTCATCTCAGTGAGTTCCATCACTAGTTTTCCTTTGCTTTCCTCTACGAATTTCTTCTCATTCATGTCGAGAGGGGCACCGTAAAATCCTTCCTCGACGGCAAGCCATTTGGCAGCAGAGGATTTCCTGATGTTGGTGTCTCCGATCATGATGGGGATGATGTCGAGCTGCGTCGGTTTGTGCTGACGTTCCACTGCACCGAGGAACCAGCACCTGGAGATTTCCTTCAGAACCTTTGCCGAATCCTCATCGGACAAACTGAGCATCCTGCCGCCGAACACATCGGTGAAGACGGAATCCATACGGGGTATCTTGTCCCACAGAACCCCCCTCATCATCTCAAGGAAGGCATTGCGGGAATTGTCGGTGGCTTCTGATTGGAGAACATCGTAGACGAGCTCCTTATTCGGTTGCTTCCCTTTACATCCGAAATCCTTCAGACGGTTCTGAACGGTGGCTGTCACACGGGTAATGATTGCCGTGGACAGCTCCTCGATGCCGGATCCCCCTACCAAGGAAAGATCCACCATGATGAATCCGGTAGTCTCCTCCTTCCAGCACTTATCCTTGAAATCGGGGAGGATCTTGTACCAAACCGACATGAGTTCGGAGATGCTTGACGGCATCAGCGGATCACCCTTTTCGTTGAATACGAATCCGTCGGACTTCCTGGGAGGATTGTATTCTGTACGCGGGAGTTCGACCTTTCCCCGGTCCATAATAGAGACCGTAAGTGTGAAGTCGCCTCTTCCGTTGTTGAGGGATGAGAACGATTCCACGGAGTCCAAGGGGATAGGGTCCATGGCTGATTCTTCGATAGGATACAGGTGGGTTTCGCCGAGTCTGCCGAACTGGTATTTCCCCAATATGATGTTGTTGTTCACAAGCAAAACTCCAAATTCTTCCAGCGCTTTCGCTACTTCAGTACTGCCCATGTGTTTACTCTCTCCAGGATTTGAGTAGGTCCAGTTTCGGACCGAAAATGTTTCTCAAAAATCCTAAAAATGAAAAGCCTGGATTACGGATCGAAAACCTGGGCCGCGAAGCACATCTCATTGGGCCCACTCATCTAGATTTTGGTTATTGTTGGATAAACGGTGCTTTGATTCCGACTCTGCTCAGAATCGGTCCGTCACTCGCAATTCTCGAACTGGCTGTTGTACAGCTGGCTGTAGAACCCACTTCGAATCTGGATGTGAGGCACCAGCTGGATGTCACCAGAATGCTCAAGGAACTCACCGAGCAGAAGAGAATACTGACCATCATGATCAGCCATGACATCAGTATCACTGCGAAATATTCGGATGAAATACTGATGATGAGCGAAGGTAAGATCTATGCCTACGGCACCCCATCGGAAGTAATCACGGAGGATAATCTCTCGGCGGTTTACGGAGTAAAATCGAAAATCATAGATGACGACAGCAGGCCCCACGTGATTCTGAAGGATGCTTTCCGCATATCCGAAACCGTTCCCGGAAAGAATACCGCTTCTGCGGCTGAGTGAGTGTTTTCGCCCGCGGGGGGGGGTTGAAGAAATACCCCCGAACGATAGATTTTAACCACGTTCAATAAACGTTCTGTCTGACCTATCCAGGAGCAACTCTCCGCTGAGCACCATCGGCAGAGAGGGATTGCTCCGGAAAATCCCTACCAAACGGCACTTCATGTAATGTGCGGTCTTCAAACACACTCCGCACCTAGCAGCACACCTGTGCAGGGAAATACCTTTGAGGTACAGTCCGCAGAAGGTCTTCCATTTGTCGGTACGAATATGGCTGTTGGGGATGGCGTTGCCTATGAAACCTCTGCCACAGGTCTTGCACGCGTATCTCTGGGTGCCGTTCGAGGAATGTCCTTTCTTGATGATCTCGGAAGAGGCACAGAATGGGCAGCCTTTTGACTGAGAATCCATCAGACGATAAAGGTGCTTAATGGCAGAATCGTAGTCGAATACAGACATGCTGAGAAGATAATCCCTGTCCAGTGTCTCGGTGAATGCCGCCCTTCCTTTCGTTCCCCTCACCTCTAATCTAAAAACGCATCGGGATTGCCGAATAAAAAATCTGTTAGACTTTTTGTTCCTGTCAAATGCTCGCAATCCTCTGCGGATCCTGCCAGGTACCAGAATGTACAACAACGGACTTATTACTTGCTAAGGATAGGGATTCCGCATCTTTACAAATGCTGTGTTTGGTTGACCCAGACACCATAGTTAATGCCGGAGAGATGGAAATATGAGCGGAGGTCATTTCGATTATGCCGATTCAAGACTGTATGAGTGGTCTGAAAAGGTTCGCTGGGACGGCAACCCCCTGTTTGCCGAGTTACTGCATGATCTGGGCGATCTGATGCACGAATACGACTGGTGGAAATCTGGGGATACTGGCCGCGAGGACTGGCTGAAAGCCTGGGAAGCATGGCAGAAAAAATGGATGAACGGAAACCTCTCAGAGTTGGCTGTCGACTCCATAAAGGATTCGGTACGTCAGATGATCTGGGAGAGTCTGGGAAAACCTGCAGATGATGAATACAAACGCATTGAGGAAAAAATGAGGGGCTGGTGAGAACATGTCCTACTACTTCGACCACATCATAGAATGCGATAAACTGGTTTTTGAGAGAATGCTCTTGACCTGGAGGCAGAAAGGGTGGGAAAATAAGTGTATACTGCGCAGACCGCGGCATGCATGGTCGTCGACAGACAGCCTGGTTACGAATACGAAAGCGGAAACATATCTCCTCTACTTCGTGGTCAACCACCAACCTGATTTGGAAGACATCATAGACTGGCTGGAGGATGATCTGGGTATATACGGGATTCATTTCTCTATCTGGAGCCAGGGAGAATGCGACGAGGACTGGAAAATGGGAGGATCGTTCGTTCCCAAGGGTACGATGCCGCACCATACTGTTCCTGCCGAGTATGACAGAACAGGAAAAAACAACAGGAAAGCACCCGAGGGATACACGACATATGAAGACTGCGTGATTGCGGTTGATGCCGAAATCTGGAAAGAACTCGCCATAGATTATACCAGGGAAGAGGAAATACACCCTAGGCCGCCAATCGAGGAAATCCTGCAGGAGATAGACGCGAAACTCGATTTGATTGAGGGACTGTTGGAATGCCTGGTGGAGAGGGGAAGAGAATGAACCCTTCCGAGGAATTCAGTGAAGATTCGGAGACACAATACGAGTCTTATCAGAAAACATTGAGTGGCTCCGATGCTGCCGATTGCTCCGAACAAAGGAAGGTAATATCCGAAAAACCGATACTCATACACATATTCGGACCTCCGAATTCGGGTAAAACAACACTTCGCAAAACGCTTGGCAAAAGACACCCAGAATACCAGAACTACTGCATCGACGACTTCAGGAGAGAATACGGCGATTGGACATTCAGAGGCGAGACGGACGCGCAGAACAAGTTCTGGGATGCTATGTGGAGGGGAGGATTTTTCGAATGTTCCGGATCCGGGAGATTCACTGAAAGATACCTGTACTGTTTCCGCAAAAGAACGCAATACATCGTGGTGATGGATACTCCCGTCGACGTCTGCATCTCCAGAGTCCGCGATGACAAATATGATGGTATTCCTTTCCCATTCCATGGTACCCCCGAGGGATACATCAGAGATGTTTCTGAATTCCTGAATTCATGGCACTTCACCAGTATGACCCAGGGAATCCCTGTGCTGCGTCTTAACACCAACCAATCTCCTACGGAGCAGGCCAAAGAAGTTGAGAGATTTGCAGGACTCTGCTGTGAACCATTCGATATCTGATACACTTTATTGTGTTATCCCGGAGGATAATAATGTGGATATGGCAGGGTATCTCAAGGCTATGCCCCTTACATGAGGATGCGGGATCTCAATCCCCAACACAGAGATGCGGAATGTTTTCGAGGACATGATGATGCGCTGCACCGTAGTATGGGCCGTGACCCTGCCGGCATCCATACGGAACGTCATACACACGGATGCATCCAACCTGATCTTACCGTCCCAAATCCAAAAGTACCAGAATGTACAACAACGGACTTATTTGCATCTCTCGATGATGATCGGACCTGGCTCAAGATATAGCAATCCTGATTGAAAAAACGGAGATAATACACAATGTCATACTACATAGATCATATAATCGAATGCGACCAACTAACCTTCGATAGGATGGTGGAGTACTGGAAACAAAAAGGGTGGACGTACATCTGTGAAGTAAGTAGACCCAGTTGGGTATGGGTCGCATCCGGTGATTTTGATGATGTGAAGGCTGGCACATACCTGCTCTACCTCGTGGTCCATCAGCCTAACTATTGGGGACTTTTGGAATGGCTGACTGACGAACTGGGGGTAGATTCCATGCATTTTTCGATTTGGACCAAAGAGATGTACGACGAGAGTTGGCGTTATAACGGTAAATTCGTCCCGGACAGTGAACTTCCCAGCCATACGGCCCCTGAGAAATACATAAGCTACAGTGAAAAGGTCGCGCCCGAAGGTTATACTACCTACGAGAACTGCATGATTGCGGTGGATACTAAAGTATGGAAAGGTCTCTCAGTGGACTATACCCGCGATGTTGGGATACAGCCCCGTTCTTCGGAAGAGGAAACCTTGCTGGAGATCAAGGACGAACTACATCTGATCAGGGATCTGCTAGAGCGCCTCCTAGAGAGGTTCGAAGAATGTCTTGGTGAGAACAATGTCAAGTCACAACGCTGAGATGAACACCTCACCTAAACGCCATTTTTCTACCGATTATCAAAAGAACACAAAGTAAAACGAATGATATAACCGACCCTTCACGGTGCCATGACGTTAGACTACTAGCATCCAGATTCAATATGCCTTCGGCTACCATCGAACTGAACCTTAAGATGACGCAACATTTAGCACTAGGTTTTCTTGAATCATCGATATGTCTGTTTTTCGATAGGGTTTCTGCCTGATTCGGAAGGATTTCTATGAATTTTCACGGTATTAAGACGGTTTTTACGGCAAATACAGACCGTACGAATCGTACCTGTGATGAGGGGGCTAGTGCTAAAATTGATTTCATCTAAGGATCATCGGAACCAAATTCCTCCCGTCCAAATCAAAGAAACGGATTCCAAAATGTTAATAGCAGATATGCTCATGAAGTATCAGAGGCAGGATATGGCAACTAAATCGTTCTACGAGGATTTGGTCATCGATACACCTGAGGCGGCGGAGAATTTTACCCGTTTCGTGGAAGAAGGTACCGTTTTCCACACAGATAAGGAGGAAGTTCCGCTTGCTGACGAAGAATTTGTTCGCCGTCTCGCCGAAAAGCACGGATACAAAGAGCTGTGAACAATGAGTGTTCCCGTCATCATGAACAAGGATAGTTCCGATTACACCGAATGGAGGCGTTCCGTCTTCGACGACATGTCTGCGGAAGAGATATCCTCCGGAGCCAAGAGGTACATGAAGGATCATCCGTTGGATGATGATTTCAAGGGACGCCTCAAAAGCACCATTTGAGAACCGACCCAAGCATTAGATAAGCATCACGATCGATTCTGAAGATCGAGATTCCCGCAGGATCAATAACGGAAGATGGAGGATATGAGGCGTTTCAGTTCCCTTTTAAGGGACAGCGGAGACTATACTCTGTCCAGAAGGCAGCGTTACGACGATCTCACCGTCGACGGGGTCTTCGAGAGCGCATCCGCATACATGAAGGAACACCCCCTCAGTCCCGAAACAAAGGCCCGTCTCGAGAAATACAAAAACAGGTGAGCCACATCTGGAACATCTGTACTGGGTCCCGGAAGGTTCTCGTTTCAACCTGGGTTTGACAGACAGAGAAATACTCTATCTCTCAAACTCAAGTTCTAAGGAGGATGTAATGAGGGAATAAATGAGGGAATAAATGAGGGAATAAATGAGGGAAAACAATCGTTCAGAGTCTTCTCCACGAACCTATTTTTTTCGATCCAACTCTTTCTATCAACTGTTTCGCAACCAGAGATTTTAAAGAACGTTCAACGGAAGCGTGTGATATTGATAGCCTATCGGACACTTCCTGAATCGTAGTAAATTCACCCTTTGATATGATATCCAAAATCAGGCGTTCTTTGTCGGTCAAACCTTCAGGGATTTCATTTCCGCCGCCGGATGTGACCTCTTTCCCATTCATATCTCTGGATACGATGCCTTTGGCCACTACTATGTTGGTGAAGATAGCCAGGAAATCCTGCGGCAGAGCTTCGTATTCGGGAAGGGCAACACCTTGTTCCCTGTAAGGAAGGCTCATCTTCTCGAATCCGCGGCCGAACGCCTCGGACATACCTGCGGTGCGGAACACCATCGCTATCCCGCGGTTGCGGGGCTTGGAGACGCGCCCTTTGATAATCTGCTCCACGGTGTAACCGTAAGGAAGGCTTCCGGGATTGGATGTTGATTGATCACGGCCTATCCGAACATATCAGAATCGTATCCTCGATCAGCATATCACCATAGAATCGATTGCGTTGTCAGTTTTTAATGTCCGTCAAAATGCAGGACCGTCATATCTCCTTTTCAGAAGATCTATGAATGCTGCGGCGAACAACGGATAGTGTTCTATTCCCTCCTCGTCCTTATGTATATTCCCGTTCTCGAACTTCATCCTTCTATCGACGTTGAATACCTTGTTGACCTTCTCCACCGATGGGGATTCCCTCTCCTTGCCAGACTTGACTTCGATCGCTACGCATTCATCTAACAATTCTATCACGAAGTCTATCTCCATCTGGTTCTTTCCGCTATTCTTACGATAGAATCTCGGCCTTATCCCGCTCTTGGAAAGGCATTCTGCAATCTCATTCTCTGCCACCGCTCCTGCATTGAAACTGATATCGTCGTTATGGATGGCCATAGCCGCAGATGTTCCCATCATCCGGACCAGCATCCCCGTATCCGACAGATACACCTTGAACAGGTCCTCTATGCGTTTGAACGGACGTTCGGGAGAATTGAGACCGTAGCAGAAGTTCCCGTATCCGGCGCCCTCTATCCAAAGCAGATTCTCGGAGTATTTCTCACCGGAAGCACGCGAACCTGTACCCTTCTCCAAACGGGAGTATTGGAACTTCTTGTTGTTGGAACTCAGATGTTCCGGTATGGATTCGAAACACCTCTGAGTCTTGAAGGCGTTCACCGGATCGTTATAGCGATTGATATCGTTGATCACATCCCCCAGTATGATGTCGATCTTCCTTCCCGATTCGGAATACTGTTTGGTCCTGACGAAGGCTTCGACGGATGCGGGCATGCCCCCTACTATCATATAGTCGCGGAAATGCGAGGCCATGACCTCCAGCTCGGATTCGTCCAGTGGCTCCATCGCACCGATCTTCTTCTTGATGCCGCTCAGTATTTCCGTGTTGAATCCGATCGCCCAAAGGTATTCCTCGAAATCCATAGACCTCAACGTCAGGACACTCTCATAACCCATCGGTGAAAGCGGTTTCTTGTTCTCCTCCTTCTTTTTCTTGGCGTTCGTATTCCTCACGCCCAGAAGGGAACCCGATGCTATGACGTCGTACCTCCCGTCCTTCGCGAACCATTTCAATGACGATCTCGCCTCAGGACACTCCTGGATCTCGTCCAGGAAGATCAAGGTCTTCCCCGGTTCGAACACGGCACCGTCCAGCCTTATGGACAGTTCTTTGATGACCGAATCTACGTCCACTGCTCTTTCGAAAGCCTTCTCCATCTCGGGCATTCTTGTGAAATCTATTTCGATGAAATGCTGATAGTTGTCCTCTGCGAATCTCTCGATGATATATGTCTTACCTACCTGTCTCTGACCTTGTATCGTGAGACAGGTATTCTGCTTGTCCTCTTTCCAGCGGAGAAGTTCATCGTATATCTTGCGTTTCACGGATACGGATCGTCCTGTTGATATTTAATTCTGTGTAATTCAGATTAGTCGTAATTATACGGCCGTAGAATTCAGATTAGTCGTAATTATACGGCCGTAGAATTCAGACACTACTTGAATCGAACTGTGCAGAATTCAATTCACAAGGTATTTTTCACTACCGATGCTTGTGCCAGTTCCTCAGTATACAATAAGTGTAAATCAGAGACGCTTTGGCGGGGTTGACTCAGGTTATTCCGTATACTGCTGGCATACTGTGGTATACGAGCCATTTTTCAATAACTTGGCGGACCCGCCGGGAACCGCTTAAGTCAATGGCCAGACATCAGAAATCGAGGTAACTTATACCCTATATACGGACATAAGTTCGGTAACTTATCCCCTGTTATACTGTTTATCTAAGGGATTGTCATTTTTCGATGAAAACCCGAGTTCGAC
>Ga0256404_1000932_pt1 | contig 74375 bp, 70 predicted proteins | sample RumenRJG_01DNA_FD_185990 | JGI IMG/M metagenome (GOLD analysis project Ga0256404, IMG submission 185990) | Bovine rumen microbial communities from Lethbridge, Alberta, Canada - RJG_01 | ecosystem: Host-associated > Mammals > Digestive system > Stomach > Rumen | place: Canada: Alberta | collected...
TACTTGGATACCTTTCTTCTGAAGAACTATTTCTTAACGAACTAGCTAAACTTAATGTAACTGATAATACCATTTTCTATAAAATCTAATTTGTCTTCTTATTTCCAGTTTCTGCTTTCAATTCGGGTTTATTTTACACCAACAACACTGATATACTGTCCCTGACCATGATGCACAGCAACATCCTTAAAATGCGCCTCTAATAACAACTCCTGAAGTTCGCTAGGACGATAAATCTTAAAGAAACCATCAATCTTAGGCCAGTCAATTGCCTCAGGATCACTACCCTCACAAATAATATTAATGCATCCACCTTTTTTCAAGACACGATGAATTTCTTCTAGCCCTTTTGTGATATCAGGCCAGAAATAAACCGTTTCAACAGCTGTCACTAAGTCAAATTTATTGTCTTCATATGGTAATTGTGCCACATCACCTTCTTTTAAGAAGACACGCTTGTTGAGTTCTTCTTTATTATTGAGCGAAGACATTTCAATGCTCTTTTGTGCATAATCTAGACCATAGATAATGCTTTCTTCGCTAAGCTTAAGCAAGTCCTTGATTGTTGCACCCCCGCCACATCCGACGTCAAGAATCGTCATATGAGGCTGGTATGTTATTGTATGTAAGCCAAAAGCGCGTAATGGAGCATGGCTGACATTCATGCGTTCAAGCATTTTTGCTCCTACTTCACCTACTGGCATTGCTGGATTTTCTTTCATATTACATTTCCTCCTGAAGGCATTATAGCACATGTCACAAAAGAAGAAACGTTTCTTGCAACCTGAAATACAAAGGTATATGATTGTGGAGAATTCATCAAGAATTCACAATCAATCCATACGATACACACAATAAATGAGGTGATTTTAATGAAGAAATTTACATTCAATGATGACAACACAGAAGAGAAAATTGAAGACCATGTTGATCATTATACTTATAGAGAAGAAGAAATGAGCCGTAAGGTGGGCAAGCGTACCCAGCATGAAAACATAAAACAAGAACAACTAGAAGAAGAAAAGAAACAACCAGAAGAAGAAAATGAAGAACAGGAAACAAGAACTTCACGCAACTTTGGTCGTCGTGGCTCAAAGGGTTCCAAAGGCTTTAAAGGCAGCAAGGGGGCCAGAGGTAAACGCGGTAAAGCTGGTAAAGTCAAAAAATCACGCAGTATTTTCTCCACCCTATTCTTACTTTTACTCATTCTTGTTTTAGCTGGAGCCATAGCTGTTGGTGGTTATTATGCCTATGAATATTATTTATCCAATGAAGCTAAAGTGACAAATCTTGAAAACAAAGTCAAGGACTTAGGCAATCAGGCAAAAAACAAGGTTGTTGAAAAGAAAAATGAAATCACACAAAAAGAAACAACCAACAACAATACTGATGCTTCTACAAATAAATCCGATTCTTCTAACAGCAGTGAAGAATCAGATACAACAACGAAGCAAACAACAGATAATGCTGACAGCAATTCATCTAATAGCAATACAAATACATCAACAGATCAGCAATGATCTGTTTTTCTTTTATTCAAAAAAGCCAGGTCCTAAGATCTGACTTGAATAATAAAGAAATAGAACTGATTCTTTCCACGTGGGACGTCATAGTGTTCAATAAGTGAAAGATAGCCTTTATTAACACGTAAATTCTTTTCTACAAGACCTATTTCACTTGTATAGATAAAGGCATAGCCATCTGGCTTAACAAGACGGTGGATACGTTTAAAGAATGTATCATAGAGCTTCTCTAATTCCTGCTTATTACGCATCTGTGCATAGGTTGGCATGTCGGTGATGATTTCATCAAACATTTCCCCATTGACAAAGCGCAATGCATCCTTATTGACATAATGGATATTGAGATTAGCCGCTTTTGTATTACGCTTAGCTGCTTCTAGTCCTTTGGAGTAAATATCCAGGCCTAGGGCAAAGCTTGTTGGACGCATGAGACATCTTTCAATCAAAGTAATCCCACTGCCTACAAAAGGATCTAGCACTTTGGCATGATCAGTCATATAGGGCTTGGCAAGTTCTAGCAAAGTCGCTGCTACATAAGGCTGCATGGAATTAGAAATGACTTCTTTACGATAATCAAAGCGCGGATTCTCCAGTGTTGACAGCTTTAAATAGGCAGAGACATAACCTTCTCTTAATTCCTTGAAAATAATCTCAATCTCATAGTTATTGACGACATTTAAGAGCTTATCTGGATAAAGATCATATAACCCTTTGACAACAGCCTGAATAAGCTTTGGGTCTTTTTCACGTAAATGATCTGATAAACGATAATAGAAAAGCTCATTACTATCAAATAAACGATCCAGCAAGTCAAGTAAATTACTCTGACGGAAACATTCAATTATGACATCTGCATCCTTTGGCATATTGGCACACTTATGAATAGGGATGATCATATCACGATAATTACGTAATGGTAATAAATCGTAGACGGAATTTGTACGGACAAGCACCCCCTGTCCAACTGGCTTATATTTTAAATGCAGGACATATTCAAAGAGTGTGAACTGATAATAGGGCAATGTTGTGAGAATGACATCAACATCCTTATGTAAGAGTCTGATCATCTTTTTCTTATGTGTTGTATATGAAAGAATGATTGGATTGAGGATTTTAAGCTGAGCCTGGATGTGCTTGCTGTCAGTGTGCTCATCGGCCAACAAATCTGCCTGTATCTCCTTGAGGTCATTAATGATGCTCTTAACATTCTGCTTGCTTAAGGCTTTCAGATAGCTATCTTTCACAAAGTCCTTGTCTTCTTCGCGATAAGCATTCAACAATAAACTCTTAACAGCTGTTTTTCCATAGCACCCTAGAAGAAGTGCTGCATTCTTTCTAATCTTTGGATCCGCATCATGAAGTAATTCTTTCAATTTACTGTAAAGTTCTTCAGAGACAAGCTGCTCATCATCACGCATATCATTCTTTAAAGCAATCAAGTTCTGACGTATATCTTTATTATTAATTATATTGTGAATTAATTCTTCCCTCATACTTTTCCCTCGCAACTTTCTCCTATTATACCATAATTGTATACAACTCACAATCACGAAAAAAACGAGAAGACCTAGTAGATCTTCTCGTCAGTAATAATCATATCCAATGGAACATCAAGACTATGCGGCTCTGTATCCTTAATATGCTGGAAACTAAAGGCAATTCCACATGTTGTGTGGGGATAGTTCTTTAGCGCACGATCGTAGAAACCTCGCCCATAACCAACACGATTTCTTTGATCATCAAACATCAAGAGTGGGACAACCACAAAATCAATATCATTGATATTTCTTGTAATGTTTGTAATAGGTTCATCAACCCCAAAATACCCCTTAGCCACATCATCAAAAGATTCAATCTTGTAGAAGACAAGATCATCACCAACACATTTTGGTACAAAAATCTCTTTCTTGCCAAAATACTTAGCCATCAAAGCTCTTGTATCCACTTCATGACGGTAGCTCATATAGAGCGCTATTGACTGTGCTTCTTGAAACGCCTTTAATTCTTCAAGCTGCTTTTGAATCTGCAGGCAGTAATGCTGATAGCTTTCTTCATCAAGAGCTAATCGCTTTTGAATCATGGACTTACGTAATTGTTTCTTATCCAATGGCTTTATCACTCATATCAAATTTAATCAGCTGATTCAATTCAACGGCATATTCCATTGGAAGTTCTCTTGAGAATGGTTCAATAAAGCCCATGACAATCATTTCTGTTGCTTGTGCTTTTGTCAGACCTCTACTCATTAAATAGAAGAGCTGATCTTCAGAGACTTTAGAAACTGTTGCTTCATGTTCAATTGTTGAATCGTTATTCAACATTTTGTTTGTAGGAATTGTATCCGATGTTGAAAGAGGATCAAGAATGAGCGTATCACATTCAATCTTGCTCTTTGCTCCTTTAGCTTTAGGTGCATGGGTTACCAAGTCCCTAAAATTAGCTTTACCGCCATTTTTAGAGATGGACTTAGAGATAATCTGACTGCTTGTATTTGGTGCTAAATGAATCATTTTTGCGCCAGAGTCAATAATCTGTGTTTTATCTGCAACCGCAATCGTAATAACGTTGCCCTTAGCTCCTTCACCTGCAAGAATGCAGCAAGGATACTTCATCGTAATACGGCTACCAATATTACCATCGACCCATTCCATAAAACCACCTTCATCAACACGAGCACGCTGAGTCACTAGGTTCAAGACATTCTTTGACCAGTTCTGGATTGTTGTATAACGGCAATGGGCATGCTTGCCAACTACAATTTCAACAACCCCGGCATGTAAGCTATCTTTTGAGTAGCTTGGTGCTGTACAGCCTTCGACATAGGTAATATCTGCATAATCATCAACAATAATTAATGTTCTTTCAAACTGTGCCATTGCTGATGAATTAATACGGAAATATGCCTGTAATGGCTTTTCAAGGTGAACACCTTTAGGGACATAGATAAATGATCCACCTGACCATACTGCCCCATTAAGTGCCGAGAACTTGTTGTCATTGTATGGAATAACTGTATCAAAATACTTCTTGAAGATTTCTGGATACTCTCTTAGACCACTATCAATATCCAAGAAAATAACACCCTTCTCTTTAACTTCTTCAAGCATATTATGGTAAACAACTTCTGATTCATATTGTGTTGAAACCCCTGAAAGATATTTTCTTTCGGCATCAGGAATACCTAGTCGATCAAATGTATCCTTGATTTCATCAGGTACCTCTTCCCAGTCATTCGTCTGATTATCAGCCGGACGCTTATAATAAGTGAAATCAGAGAAGTCAATATCACTTAAATCAACACCCCATGTAGGTAATGGTCTTGATTCAAATTCTTTTAATGATTTTAAACGATATTCCAGCATCCATTCTGGTTCTTTTTTAATTGCAGAGATTTCTCTTACAATATCTGCATTAAGTCCTTTAGGTGTTGTAAAGACAGCTTTATCAGGTTCAATGAAATCAGCTGAATTATCCACACCAGTAAGAGGAATATCATCAAAGTTCTTATCCATTCTTCTTCCCCTCACTTTCATCAATTAATCGTTCTAGCCCATTCCAGCCAATTGTTGCACATTTAATACGATTGGCTTGCTTATAAGTATTCTTAAAGACATAGGCTTCCTGTATTAAAGAAGGATCATAATCTTTTTCATAAATCATGTCCTTGTAGTTTTCAATAATTTTACGTGCTTCTTCCTTGCTTTTTCCTTTGACAAGTTCTGTCATGATGGAAGTTGAAGCTGTTGAGATAGCACATGCTTCACCATCAAAACGTACATCTTCAATCATATCACCATTGAATTTTGCTTCAATGTCGATATTATCGATACATGTAGATGAATTCATATTGGTTTTCATATAGGCATCATCATCAATAATGCCATGATTTCTTGGATTCTTGTAATGATCCATAATGATTTCTCGCATAACGAGTGGGTTATCTAAAGAATGCATCTAAGAAGTCATCTCCTTTCTTACATACTTCAATAAAGGCATCAATATCTTCTTTTGTCGTATAGACATAGAATGATGCACGAACAGTAGAATTCACACCAAGATAGTTATCAAGAATCTTTGCACAGTGTTCGCCAGCTCTTACGGCAATACCATAGGTATTAAAGAGAGAGGCAGCATCCTGTGAGAAGACGTCCTTGATATTCATAGCGATTGCCCCAGTCGCCTCTTTATTGTAGACATCGACATTGTCGAGCTCTTCAAGACGTTCAATCGCATACTTACGCATAGCTTCCTCATGAGCAACAACATTCTCCATGCCAAGATTCATGAGATATTTTGCAGCTGCGCCTAAGCCTACAGCACCTTCAATATTTGGTGTTCCTGCTTCAAAGCGATAAGGGATTTCCTTGAGGGTCACTTCACCCTCTTTATTGTAGCGGGCATTGCTTCCTCCCCCTGAACGAACAGGATGCATTTCTTCAAGTAAGGCACGTTTGCCATAAAGGACACCAATCCCTGTTGGCCCTAACATCTTATGACCGCTAAAAGCTAAGAAATCAATATCGTCCTTCTGTACATCTGTTACCATATGGGGAACGGATTGTGCCCCATCAGCCACAACAACAATGCCCTTTGTATGGGCATAATGCGCAATCTCACCAATAGGGACTTCAAAGCCAAGAACGTTGGTCATAATGGCTAGGGAAATGATTTTTGTATGTTCTGTTACTGTTGCTTTAACAGCATCCAAAGTGATATGCCCTGTTTCATCAATAGGAATATATTTGATGATAGCGCCTGTCTGTTTGGCAACATCAAACCATGGTAATGTGTTAGAGGCATGTTCAGCATATGAAAGCAGGATCTCGTCACCAGCTTTTAAATGCGTGAGACCATAGCCATAGGCAACCATGTTTAAGCCATCAGTTGAACCTGATGTAAAGATCAGTTCATCCTTTTCTTTCGCATTGATGAACTGACGTAATGTTTCTCTTGCCCCTTCAAAATGCATATCAACATCATGGGAAAGATCATAGTCCCCTCTTTCGGCATTAGCTGAATAGTTGGAGAGATAATCGACAACTGCATCAATGACGCATTGTGGCTTAAGTGTTGTTGCATTGCTGTCAAGATAAACGAGTGGAGCGCCATGCATCTTGACCTTGTTTTTAAGCATTGGGAAATCTTCTCTTACTTTATAAACATCATACATTCTATGCACCAACCTTTCCTAGGACTTTTTCGAAACGTTCTTTAATCATAGGATTATCAACGACATCAATAACTGGTTTTAAATAACCATAAGTGATGAGCTGCATAGCCTGGCGTTTTGTAAGGCCTCTGCTCTGGAGATAGTAAAGATGGTTTTCATCCATACGTCCAACCCCAGCAGCATGGGATGCCTGGACATCATAGTCATCAATATAAAGATATGGATTTGCGCTAGCGCGAGACGCTTCATCAAAGACCATGATTTTGTTTGTCTGATGGCTTTCGCTCTTATGCATGCCCTTCTTAATTGTCCCAATACCATCAATCGTCATGCTGCCAGCATCCTTCGCAACACCATAGTTATCCATAATACCATATGTGTATGGAGCATGATGTTCGATATTAACAGTATAATGCTTCTTTTCTTCAAGCTTGCTCAAAGCTGCCATACGTAGTTTCATATTGGCATTTGTACCTGCTAAGATAAAATTATAATTGGCATCTAATGAGCCATCAGATAGCTCTGCGTAGCCTAAGTGGAAAGATGCATCACGGCCAACAACACCCTGATCATCAAAATGAATTGCTGCCTTATTGACAGAATCATTTTCATTAAAGATATTGATATGCGCATTCTCATCAACCTTGAATGTTCTTGAAAGCTTGACATTATCTGCCAGTGTTCTTGTCTCAACAAGATTAACTGTTGTATTTTTCGCAAAATGATAATGTAATTCACCATCATGATGCAATGAGATCACAACATGTAAGTCATACTTGCCTTCATCAAAGGACAATGTTGTGCCTTCTAAATGAACACCTTCTGGTAAGACAACATCCTTAACTTGATCATCTTCTAAGAACACATGATGAGAATAAATATAACTATTTTCTCCCATCACTACTTGCCTCCAAAGCCAAAGAGCTTTTCAATTAAATCACTGTTATCCTGTTTACCAACAAGCCATTCATAGCCTTCATTATTAATCTTTTCGACTAATTCATAGCCACCTTCAGCCTTAATTTCACCATCAACAAGAACATGAACATGACTAGGCTTAACAAGCTGATAAAGCTTTTCATAATGGGATACCATGACTAAGCCCATTTCATTCTCTTCTTTCATCTTGTTGACGGCATCAGCGACAATTCTTAACGCATCAACATCAAGCCCTGAATCAATTTCATCAAGCAAAGCAAAACTTGGCTTCAACAATTCCATTTGAAGAATTTCATTACGCTTCTTCTCCCCACCTGAGAAACCTTCATTCAAATAACGATGAGCTAAATCTTCATTCATCTTAAGTTCGCTAATAGCCTGATCAAGATTATTCATGAAATCAAACAAACGCACAGGTTCATCTCTTCTTGCGTTAATTGCAGCTTTCAGGAAATCACTATTTGTGACCCCAGGAATAGCTTCAGGATACTGCATGCCTAAGAAGATTCCTTTACGGCTTCTTTCATCAACACTCATAGCGAGCAAGTCTTCACCATCAAGTGTAATTGAACCCTGTGTAACCTTGTAACTAGGGTGACCCATGATTGTTGAGAGTAATGTTGATTTACCATTACCATTTGGACCCATTAATGCATGTGTTTCACCTGTTTTAAATTCTAAAGTTATACCTTTTAAAATCTCTTTGTCATCAACACTGACATGGAGATCATTAATTTTTAATACTGACATATTTCTACCACCTCGTTCACTCATTTTATAATAAAGATATGGCTAACTCAAATAATATAATAAGAAATCTTTCATGTGAAAGATTGTGATTTGCCTGCTTAGATTGAAAAAAAGGGAAATGTATGTATAATAAGATTGTTACTTAAGGAGGTTTGTATGAACGTAAAAAGACTAACATGTCTTACAATTACAGGCATGATGCTTTTGTCTGGCTGTAGTGCAGGCAAAACTGTCAATAACAAGAGTGTTGTGGCATCCTTAGATGGTGATAATGTCTATGCCGACAGTATTTATTCAAGCATATCTTCAACATCTTCAGGACGTACACAGCTTTTCAATTACACCCTAGATCAGCTTCTTCATAGCAAGTATCCAGCAACGAAAGCTATGGAAGAAAATGCTGACAACATGGTTGATTCCATTAAAGAAAGCTACAAATCACGATATAGTGAAAGTGAATATGAGAAGCAGCTAGAAAAGGACTTGAAGTCTTCTGGTTATTCAAGCATTGCGGATTATCGTAAGAAAGTTGTTTACTCTCTTCAGTATGCGGAAATGATGAAGAACTATGTCAAGAAACATTTCAATGCTGTCTTTGATGATTACTACAAGATGGCAACTCCACGTTATATTTCTATTATCAAGGTTTCCATGGCATCTGTAGATGCACCAACAAATACGGAAAGTGACAAGCTGCAGGAAGTCAAGGACTTATTGAAGAGTGGCAAGAACTTTGGTGATATTGCGAAAAGTTATTCTGATGACAACGATACAAAGAATGCTAAAGGCAGCCTAGGTATTGTTGATACAACAAGTTCTTTATCCGATACATATGGCAGTGATGTCGCAAGTACGGCTTTGACTTTAACAGCTGGACAGACAAGTGAAGCCATCAAGGGCACAAATGGTTATTATTTCCTTTACTGTTCTTCAACCGATAAAGAGAAGATCAAGAAGGAATTAAAGAATGTTGATGCTAATTCACCACTCATTACCTATGATAACTATATGGTTTATGAAGCCTTCAAGACATATAAGATCACTTATCAAGACAAAGCTACAAAAGAAGCCATCAAGAAAGTGATTGATGAAAATCTTAAAAACAGAGCTGAGGAAAGGAAATAATTATGGACGAAAATAAAGAATTTAGACAGGTCCATAAGGTTCCTGTTAAAAAGACAAAAAAACCAATTAATAAAAAAGCGATTGTTGGTCTTGTTTTAGCCATTGTATTAGCAGCTGGTTGTATTGGTGGTTACTACTATGTGAAAAATACAAAAGAAGCTGATTATGTTTCTAAAGCAACAGATGGATCGAAAGATCTCATTACTGGCGATACGACTGTCAGCAAGCAAGGCTATTATGAGTATTTAATGGATGGTAGTGGCGCAAGTGAAATTGTCAGCCAGGCATTAACGAAGATTGCTGACAAAGAACTCACAACAAAAGCTGATAAGGCAAGTATTAAAACAGAGACGAAAGCACTTGAAGATCAATATAAGAATTATATGGGTTCTGTGAAGGACTATGCGAAATCTGTTGGCTACAGTTCTGAAGAAACCTTCAGAAAAGCCACACTTACACCTAATGCAAAACAGAATGCCCTTGTGAAGAAGTATCTCACTTCTAAGTTCACAACAGCCATTGACAAATATAAAGTCAGCTATGTCAAGTATTTCACTTATGAAAAAGAATCTCAGGCATTAAAAGCTATTCAGTCAATCAAGAGTGAAGAGGACTATAAGAAACTTGCGGATGCATCAAGCACAAGTACTGATGTTGGTATTCTTTCTACAAAGTCATCAGCTGACAGCAATCTTGTCAAGAAAGCAAGTACTCTCTATAAGATGAAAAAGGATGGCGTCTATGGCAGTGCTGTAAAGCTTTCAACAGGTGCTTATGCTGTTGTTTATGTTTATAACACTGATCGTGCTGCCCATAAGGATGATATTGTTTCTGCTCTTTATAAGCTTGATAAAGTCAAAACAGATATCAATGCATACTACTTAAACAAGTATCATTTCACTGTTTATGACAACAAGATGAAAAAAGCAATTAAGGAAATCTCAAAATCATATATTAAAGATTAAGACCATGATCACACATGGTCTTTTCTTATGGGCTTCATTGTATTTTTAGAGAATGCTTTTTCTTAATAGATAGTAATGACCTTTGCACTATTGTCTTCCATCTTGTCAATAAAGTCCTGCAACATATCCTCGTCGGCAAACGCCACCATCGCGAGGTCGTTACTTTCATATGCATCCAACATTTGGTCCTTTGCATAAAATAACATGCAGGGCAGACTGAGGTCTTTTTCATTTTCTGCCCAGTCAAGGAAGTCGCGAACGGTCCTGAATTTACAAATATAAAATGACATTTCATCCTTGAATGGCAGTGCAACAACGCTCTCTTCATCTTCAAAGAATGGTCTATCGCTCACATTTTTCTTCTCCTTTTCTTGTTGTGGTTCTTATTCTAAGTTTTTCCTCATTCTCTTCAACTTTTCTCATTTCTTTAAAAAAGACTAACACGAGCAATGTGCTCATGCTAGTCACTAGAGTTTACAGAAAGGATCAAGCTGACGTTCGACCTCTGCATATTTCTTGATATAATCAGGTTTATAAAGCTTGCCACGCATGATGACATGCGTCACATTACTGAGTGTTGAAAGATCATCAAGTGGATTGATCTTTGTGACAATCATATCGGCATATTTACCAGCTGTTATAGAGCCTGTGATCTTGCCGACATTCAATAATTTCGCATTACCCAATGTTGCACTATAGAGGGCATAGCGTGGAGAAACACCACAGTACTTGACAAAGTAGATAAGCTCACGCCACATATCATAATGTGTCACATAGGGACAAGCGGTATCTGTTCCTAGAGCCACGGGGATATTGTTGGCGAGGGCTTTTTTGGCATTATCAATAATGCCATCAAAGACCAATTTGCCATTATATTGCTGGATTTCATTACAATGAGAAATCTTACGATCGAACAAGGCAAAAGGAAGTGCTGGTGAAATAGTTGTTGTAAGAAAGGCATGACGCTTTTTAAAAAGATCAATGATTTCTTCATCACACATAGCCCCATGTTCAATGGAATCCACACCATTCTCTAAGGCAACACGAACACCTTCACTTGATTCCACATGAGCAGCAACAATCAAGTTATTACGATGAGCCTCATCACAAGCCGCCTTAATGATTTCAGGGGGCATTTTCAAAGCTCCAGCGCCACCCTTTTCAGTCGCATCCATAACCCCACCAGTAATCATCAGCTTAATAAAATCCACATGCTGTTCAACAAGGTTATCAACAGCCTGGCGTGCTTCTTTTTCATTGCCAACAACACGTGCAACAGAGCCGGCCATATGACCACCTTCAACTGTAATCGCCTGATTGCTCGTAAGAATACGCGGTCCAACAAGTTCACCACGATTAATTTTATCTCTTATTTGCGTATCATAGTCCAATAGCCCACCGACAGTTCTGATTGTCGTTACACCACTCATTAATTCCGTTCGAGCATAGTTTTCACACATTTTCATGGACATATGTCGAAAAAGCTTATTGCGTGTTGCCATCTCAGCTGCCTTCGCACTATCTTTCTGTTTTCTTTTAGGTTTGCCACTTCCAGGAAGATGGACATGCATATTGATCAAGCCAGGCATAATGAATGCCCCTTGTAAATCAACTTCCTGATAACCAGCCCGCGATGTGCTTTCATCAGTGATGGATTCTATTTTATCATTGTTGGTGAGAATGACTTTATGGGAGATGACTTCCATATGTTCACTACCATCCAAGATATGACCATTTATAAAAGCATATTTCATGTTATCACTCCTTACATATTTCCTTTACAATCTCTAATACGATTGATACACATAATCATTTCCCCAAAAAGAATGAATTCTTTAAGATTTTCAATCTTTCTTACAGGCGGGATGTACTTCTTTGGAATATATTTTGCCATTTCTTCCACAAGTTCATCAACACTTGGTACATTGGAACAATAATAGGTCAATAATTGTGGTCCAATTGTCGCAATTAAGGCCACAAGATTCTTAGCCACAACTTCCTTAGCGCCTTCTTCATAGCGAGCAAGCATTGCTGGATCATCACTGTAGGTCAAAGGCAAATATTGTGTTTCACCAGCAATATTCATATAGCCCTTAATAACCCGGTCGTGGAAGATTGTACCTGCCCCACCCCGATTATGTCCTCTTGGCAGGAAATAGAAACTGACCGAGTCACAGTCATCCTGAAGCACATTAAGTCCTGCTGCTACAGCATTGACATCATTATCAAGAGAAAAGCCAAGTTCTGGATGCTTGCTTTTAAGATAACCAGCCACATCCGTATAATCAAAGCCTTCATTTTCATTAGTCATAAAGCCATAATGAATAATACCTGGTGCCCCAATACCGACATAATGAATATCGGAATGTTCTAATAAGACATAGTCAATAATATCGTTAAGATCACGCAGATTGAGCTGATCATGGATTCTCTCACCATCCAATAGCACTTCAGCATTCTGATAGACACGATAATGGATATGGGTATGACGATAATTCTTTAATATACCAATCGCTAAAATCTTTTTGTCATAATTAAGGGATAATGTTGGTAATGCTTCTTCCTTTTTCTCTGGTTTCGCCTGGGTGAGAGTTTCTTTAATCAGGTCAATGGTAGCACCAACATCATATTTCGCAAAGATTGCTGAAGGCAAAGTCAGCACAGGAATACGATGGAAAATAGAGCGTACACGGGCAAGCTGATAGCCTATCTGTGGGGCAAGTAAAATCATGTCATAATTCATTCCAGCATCTGCTAATTCATTGTAAGCAACGGCTGAGAATTCATAATCAAGATTCAATGTTTGTACACCTTTATTGAGTTCCTGGGCAAAGAAGCTTGTCGTTAGACCTGAGGAACATGATAAGAGGACCTTGACAGTCTTATGATCATCCACATGATGCATGATATCCATAAACTCTTGATAAATACCAACTGCATGTTTAAGAGTCTGTAATTGAAAATGGAGATAGAATTCAATATTCTGGTTCTTCTTATTGGTAATTGAGAATTCTATGATGGAATTATCCTGGTGAAATACAACCTGGCCTTTAGCTCCAGCTGTATCAAAATCAAGGGCAGTATTTTCTCCAACCTTGCCTTCTGTCACACCAATATCGCCATGATCCTGCAATTGAATCCATTTTGCAAATATGGCTACATAGATTTCTCTTAAAAATTCATCCATGAACATGATCTTACCCCTCTAAGCCAAACATTTCATTGATGATTCTTATGCCTGAAGCCGTCTTAAAGAAATGATCGCGGGCATTCTTGATTTTCTCTTTGTCATCCCCATCTTCATAGGCATTGACAAGATAATCCGCTTCAACAAGAATCTGAAAATCAATGTCATCAACCGCACTTATGGTATGATGATGTCCAACAATAAAGCCAACACGCTGACATAATGCATCATCATAGCCAGCTGACTTTAAGAGCTTCATTGCAGGCTTGGGCCCAAATTCTTCCTGTCGTTTAGGCGTATTCTTTAAGCCCTGACTTTCTGCAACAATAATACCAATATCATGCACATAGCCAGCAAGGGTCACACGTTCTACAATCTCATTATCTAAACCTTCTTCAATGGCAATCATGTTGGCGAAGCTTGCGACTTTAAGAAAGTGCTGAATTCTTTTAGGATCACCATGATCAAAGGCAATCATTTTTCTTTTTACAATATTTTCCTTGTTCATATCTACACCTCAAATAATGATAACTGGCCATCCATAGCCTCATTTACTAAAGGTGGCTGTTTTTGTTTTAATAATGCTTTCGCTTTTTCTTCATCAAAAAGATAATCCTTCATAACCCCTGGTGCAAGTAAAAATGGCATGCGGTCATGAATAGCAATCATCGAATTATTGGCTGGCTTAGTGATAATGACATAATGTCCTGCTTGATCATAAAGACCACCCATCAGCATCATGCCATTTTTGGGATAATGAAAGCGAAATTGTTTTTTCTCCTGATTCCATTCATAGAAACTGCGGGCAAAGATGACACAACGTCGCTTATTGAAATCATCCTGAAAGAATGGCTTTGTCGTCACGCTTTCACTTCTCGCATTAAAGACAAGCTTTGAACCAATCGGCTTCCCCCATTGCATGACTTCATAGCCTTTTTGTGAAGCAATGATACCAAAATCACCAGGATGAACATCCCCAGGCTTTATTCTTGCATCATACATATCTTCAAGCAGTTTATCAATAATATTACGATCAATAAAATAACGTCCACACATATTTATACCTAGCTTCAAATTCTAAGTCAGCCTTAGATTTCTAAAAACATATCATTCCACTTTGCCCCACCATGACTACTTAAAGAGTCCTGTAATTTCTTATAGCCAAAGCTTTCATAAAAAGGCAATAAGCGATCTTTGCAGGTGAGAATGATACCCTCTTTTCCTTTCTTTCTTGCAAGATCAATATAGGCATGCATCAACATGCTTGCAATCCCCTGATGCTGGTATGTGGGCAATACATCAATCCCAAAGACAGTCATATAAATACCTTTGGGATCATGCAATGAAGCATCACTGTAGAAGCAATCAGGAAGATAGCGCTGACTTGTTTCATTGCCATTGATAAAACCAACGATTTGATCATCCTTTCTCGCGACAAGAAAATTCTCCCCAAAAACTTCATAACGCTTCACAAATTCTTCATATCCACATGCTTCTGTTTGAGGAAAACAAATGGCTTCGATATTTGCGATATCTTTTAGATCTTCTGCTTTTGCTTGTTCTATCTTTATCATAAACCTATTCTAGCAAAAAACATCCCATTAGAAAATGGGATGTCTCATTAAATTTGGGCGCCTTCAAACTGTGACTTGTAGAGTGAAGCATAGAACCCGCCTTCATCAAGCAGTGACTGATGATTACCAACTTCAACAATATCACCATCACGCATGACAATAATCGTATTGGCATCACGAATTGTTGAAAGACGATGGGCTATAATGAAAGATGTTCTTCCTTCCATTAAAGCATCCATACCCTGTTGAATCATCACTTCTGTACGTGTATCAACGGAAGATGTTGCTTCATCAAGAATAAGAATCTTTGGATCTTTTAAGAAAGCACGGGCAATTGTCAACAGCTGCTTCTGGCCAGCTGAGATATTGGAAGATTCTTCATTAATGACTGTATCAAGTCCTTCTGGCAAAGTATGAACGAAGTGGTCCACACGGGCATTCTTGATGGCTGTTTCGACTTCCTCGTTGGTTGCATCAAGTTTGCCATATTTCAAGTTTTCTTTTACGCTGCCATTGAAAAGCCAAGTGTCCTGCAAGACCATTCCAAACATCGAACGTAAATCACTACGTTTCATATCCTTGATATCTACGCCATCAATAAGAATAGAACCTTTATTTAATTCATAGAAACGCATCAATAACTTAATGATTGTTGTCTTACCAGCCCCAGTAGGACCAACAATGGCAATCTTTTGTCCAGCATGAACATGAAGATTGAAGTCATGAATAATGATCTTATCTGGGTTGTAGCCAAACTTGACATGGTCAAATGTAACAGCACCCTTCATATGATCAATTACATCACGGCTGACAGTAGCCTTTTCATCATCAATTTCTTTTGCTTCTAAGAATTCAAAGACACGTTCACTTGCTGCAGCAGTTGACTGCAACATATTGACAATCTGGGCCATCTGAGTAATTGGCTGATTGAACTGACGGACATACTGAATGAAGGCCTGAATATCACCAATCGTAATAATCTTGCCGCTCGCAAGATAGCCCCCTACAATACATACAGCGACATAGCCAATATTACCAATAAGGCTGGCAACCGGCATCATCAATGAGCCAAAGAACTGTGACTTCCAGGCTGATTCATAAAGCTTATCATTATATTGATCAAAGGTATCAATGGCTTTTTCTTCACCATTAAATGCTTTGACAACTTCATGACCACCATATATCTCTTCAATATGGCCATCCACATCACCTAATGCATCCTGTTGCATCTTAAAGAATTTTTGTGAACGTTTCATAATAATGCTTGCTACCGTCAAAGTAATAGGAAGGACAACGACTGCAATGATTGTCATTTGCCAGCTAATCGAAAGCATCATCACAAGGATCCCAATGACTGATACTGTTGAAGTGATCATCTGGCTCATTGACTGATTAAGAGATTGGGCAATCATATCGACATCATTCGTTACTCTTGAGAGAATGTCCCCATTACTGTGGTGATCAAAATAAGAAAGAGGCAAACGGTTCATCTTTTCAGAAATATCTTTTCTAAAGTCATAAGCAACTTTCTGCGAGATACCACTCGTAATCCAGCCCTGAATATAGTTAAATAAGGCACTTACAAGATAGAGAGCTAAGAGGATAAGGAGGATATGGGTAATATAGCTAAAATCAATTCCCCCGACATTTCTGACCTTCGCCACGATCCCTTGGGAAAGCTTATCGGTTGCTTTGGCAAGAATTTTAGGACCGACAATGGAGAAGATTGTTGATCCAACAGCAAAGATCATGACAAAGATGAGTTTGAGATAGTAAGGTTTCAAATAACGAATAAGTTTCGCCATCGTTCCTTTAAAGTCTTTGGCTTTTTCACCATTACCCATAGAAGGACGACCAGGATGATTTCTTCTTTTATTCATTTTCTAATTCCTCCTTTGATAATTGTGAGTAGGCAATCTGCTGATAAACATCACATGTTTTCATCAGTTCATCATGTGTTCCCTTGCCTACCATACGGCCTTCATCAAGAACAATAATCTGATCGGCATGCATGATGGAAGCAATGCGCTGACCTACAAGCAAGACAGTATTATGTTCTTTCTGACACATTTCATTAAGTTCTTTTCTTAGTTTGGCATCGGTCTTAAAGTCAAGTGCGGAGAAGGAATCATCAAAGATGAGAATTTCTGGATTCTTCGCTAGTGCTCTCGCAATGGCAAGACGCTGACGCTGGCCACCAGAGACATTTGTCCCTCCGGCCGCAATTTCATGATCTAAACCACCAGGAAGCTTATCGACAAATTCCTTAGACTGTGAGATTTCTAATGCACGCTCAAGATCTTCATCTGAAGCATTGGAAGCACCATATTGTAAAGTGCTGCGTACATCACCACTAAAGAGGTTCGCTTTTTGTGGCACGATACCAAGCTTACTTCTCAGCTCATGAATACTGGCATTACGCACATCAACACCATCCACATAGACATGGCCACTTGTTGTATCATAGAAACGTGGGACAAGATTAATCAGTGTTGACTTACCTGAACCCGTTGAACCAATAAAGGCTGTTGTCTGACCTGGCTTAGCTGTAAAGCTAATGTCACTTAAAACATTTTCTTCTGAACCAGGATAGGCAAAGCTGACATGATCAAATGTGACAACACCACGTTGATCATCAGGGAATGCTTCAGGATGAGCTGGTTCAACAATACTATTTTCTGTTTCTAAAACATCGGCAATACGCTTAGCAGAAATAGAGGCACGAGGAAGCATGATGGCAATCATTGCAATCATCAAGAAGCCCATGATGATCATCATGCCATATTGCAAGAAGGCCATCATCTGACCAATCTGGATATGTCCTAAGTCAATCTGCTTAGCACCGACATAGACAATCGCTAACGTTACGGCATTCATAATAAACATCATGATTGGCATCAGGCTAATCATCACTCTATTGACAAATAAATTGACTTTCGTTAAATCCGTATTAGAGACATCAAAGCGTCTTTCAGCTTCTTTCTCATTACCAAAGGCACGAATGACAAGAACGCCAGATAAGTTTTCACGCATCGCAAGATTAAGTTTATCAATCAATGACTGAATGATCTTGAATTTAGGCAGAACAATACTAAATGTCACACCTAATACCCCAAGAATGACAATGAGGACAAGACCAATAACACCGGTCATTGATTTCGATTGCTGGATGGCTCTGACAAAGGCACCTAGCCCTAATACTGGCGCAAAGCAGACCAGTCTGATAAACATCACAACAACCTGCTGGATCTGGGTAATATCATTTGTCGAACGGGTAATCAGGGAAGCTGTTGAGAACTGATCCATTTCATGTGTTGAGAAGCTTTCCACCTTCTTGAAAAGATCCAGACGCAGATCTCTCGCAATTGCTGCACCTGTCTTTGAGGCAAAGAAAGCCGCCGCAATAGAAGCAACAGCACCAAGCAAGGCAATCACAAGCATTTTCACACCAGCTTGAAAAACATAGGCATTCTGAATATCATCCGTATTGGCGCCTAAGCGTTTATATTCACTCTTAACCGCATTTCCACCGGCAATATTCATGGTACTATTCCCCATTGTTTTCATTTGTTTGTCGATGCTGTCAAACATCTTATTACGGCTATCTTCAGGCATTGCACCAATGAAATAGAAGACATCGCCTTCCTTCACTTTTTCTTCCATCATTTGAAGCTGTGTTTTCATTGCTGCAAGCTTTGTTTCACTTGCCTGGCGTGTTACTTCGGGAAGATTGTTTTTATTTGCCTGATAGCTGTTGTAGGCTTGTTCATATTTCTGTCTAAAAGAAGCTACACTTGCTGTTAACTGCCCCATCAGTTTCTTATAGCTTTCTGAATTCTTATCCATATCCTCTATTGATGAAACAATCAACATGCTTTTAAGCATGGCTTTATTAAGCTCATCATGATTAATATCATCTTTTAAGACATAGATATTCTTGGCTTTAGGGAAAGTCTTCTTGATATCCGAATCAAGTTTTTCTTCTTTTGTATAACGATAGCTCCTTTTTATGACTGTTTGTTCTTTCTCATTGGCAAACAAGAGAATATGGTGATAAGTATCCCTTGTCAGCACATCACTGACAGCGTCCTTAAAGCCACCAGCCTGAATCCCATTAGAGACAATGTTACTCATGTAATCTGGAAGTGCTAATTCACTGGCTGCCTGGCCAAGGATCATGACAATGGCAATCAGGAATAAAGCCCAGTATTTCTTAAAATACTTTCTTAATCGGAACATGCGTTTTCTCCTTTCATTTTTTCTAAATTCTTATAAACACGTTGAAATAATGACATTAATAATGCAAAGTCATGATCATCAAAACCTTCAAAGCACTGCTTTGATAACCGATCGACAATGCTCTTAGCTTCATCTAAGGCTTTCTTGCCCGATGGCGTGATGAAAAGATCATATTTACGTTTATCATTTTGATCTTGAACACGTTCAATATAATGCATCTTTTCTAGACGTTTCACACGGCCTGAAAGCGTTGCTTCACTGATTTTCAGTTTTTGAGCAATTTCTTTTTGCGTCATATCACTCTGCTCAATAAGATAAAGCAAAGCACACTGTTCATGTGTAATATGCATATCATTCAATTGACGACTTGCCGCATTACGATAGGCAATACCTATGCGTCTAAAATTCGCAAACACATCATTGATTTGCTGGGAATTATCTTCCATGCTCCTTCCTCCTTATTTACTTAGTATGCTAAGTATTATAGTTAGCGTACTAAGTATTGTCAAGTGAAAAGAAAAGACACACAATGTGTGCCTATTCTCTGATTTGTCCATTACCTTCAATCTTATATTTGAATGAACACATTTCTCTTAAGCCAAGAGGACCTCTGGCATGTAATTTCTGGGTTGAAATACCAAGTTCTGCACCAAAGCCAAACTCTCCCCCATCAGAGAAACGTGTTGAGGCATTATGGTATACACAGGCTGAATCCAATGCATTCATAAAGAGATTAGCTGTTGCCTGATTATTGGTAATAATGGATTCGGAATGTTTTGTAGAATATTTATAGATGTGATCAATAGCTTCATTGACATCATCCACAATCTTGATATTGACAATATAATCATCATATTCCGTTGCATAATTACGTTCTGTTGCTTCTTCTGCCTTGATGACTTCACATGTTCTTTCATCGCCATAGATTTTCACCTTGCTGAAGGCTTCTCTAAGTGGTGGTAAGAATTCTTCATAGACATTCTTATGAATGAGGATAGTTTCTATCGCATTACATACGGATGGACGCTGCAATTTGGCATTTTTCGCAATTTCAAGAGCCATCGATAAATCAGCATCCTTGTCGACATAAAGATGACAAATACCAGCCCCTGTCTCGATAACAGGTACTGTCGCATTTTTAACGACAAACTGAATAAGCCCTGCTCCCCCTCTAGGGACAACAACATCAAGATAATCATTGGCATGAATCAGCTCATTGACGATTTCATGATCATTGTTTTCAATAAGCGAAAGAACACCTTCAGGAATAATGCCAGCAATCGCTTCAAGCATAATATCCATTAAAGCCTTATTGGTCATAATTGCTTCTTTGCCACCCTTAAGAACACAACAGTTACCACTTTTTAAACATAATGCTGCAATATCAACAGTAACATTAGGTCTTGCTTCATAGATAATGCCATAAACACCCATTGGGACACGGACCTGAACGATCTTTAAGCCATTGGGACGATCAATCTCACGAATCACTTCACCAACTGGATCATCGAGGCTAATAAGACTCTTCACACTCGCACTCAATGCTGCAATACGCTTTTCATCAAGTGTTAGTCGGTCATACATGGCATCAGTAATGCCATTTTCTTTAGCATTTTTTAAATCAATCGCATTGGCAGTTAGGATGTCCTGCTGATGTTCTAATAAAGCATCACTGATAGCTTCTAAAGCATCATTCTTATCCGTTGTATCCAATGTCATCATTTCACGAGCAGCCATTTTAGCAGCTTTTAATTGTTTTTCTAATTGTGCATTCATTTATTTTTCCTCCAAGACAACCATATTATTGGCATGAATAATTGTATCATAATCTTTATAATGTAGGATTTTCTCAATCTGGTCAGTATTGACGCCCTTGATCAGTCTGACTTCATCACTGGCATAATTTGTAATACCTTTGGCAAGAAGTTCACCTTCTTGACTTACAACATCAACAACGGCACCGGAAAGAAAATCCCCTTCTACATCAACAATACCTTTTGGTAAAAGTGACGTATGGCGCATTAAGGCTCTTTGACAGCCTGCATCAACAACAATCTTTCCTTTAGGCTTTGAACGATAGGCAATCCAGTGTTCACGTGCTTTCATCTTACGACCGCTTCGACCATTAAACCATGTTCCTTCATCTTTTAAGGCATTGACAATCGCATCTGGCTTTGAACCATTGACAATACACATATGACTGCCAAAATCATTGACCATTTTCGCAGCCTTGAGCTTTGTCGCCATCCCACCCGTTCCGAGTGTCGAATGACTATCACCGGCATAGCTCATAATCTTTGGTGTCAGATGATCGATATAGGAGAGAAGCTTAGCACTCGGATCATCATGTGGATTAGCTGTATAAAGCCCATCAATATCAGAAACCAAGATCAGTAATTCTGCTTCAACAACAGGTACAAGTAAAGCTGCTAAAGTATCATTATCACCAACCTTAATCTCATCAACAGATAAAGCATCATTTTCATTAATGATTGGTACAACATCATAATCTAATAACGCATTCATCGTGAGATTGAGATGCATCAAACGTTTACGATCATCAAAATCCCCATGATTCAACAATATCTGTGAACAACGCATCTGAAAGATACTAAAAAGTTCTTCATAGATTTCCATTAAGCGTGCCTGACCAATGGCAGCAAGTGCCTGTTTTTGAGGAAGAAGAGTCGGCTTCTCATCAAGATGCAAAGCCCCCATGCCAGCTGCAATCGCTCCTGATGATACTAGCAGGACGGTATATCCTGCTCTTTTGAGCTTAGCAATCTGAGCTATAACTTTAAGGATCTTTTCCTTATTGATTTGACCATCATCATCACATAGTGTTGTGCTTCCAACCTTGATGATGATTTTTTTAATATCTTGAATTGATCTTTTCATTCTCTTTTTCCTCTCTTTTTTGCCATTATACCTATTATTGCTTTAAGATACAACGCAAACAGCTTCCTAAAAAATCAATCAACTCTTTGTGTACATCAATTGACTAATAGATCATATAGAATTACAATAGTATTGAACTAAGAGAAGTACCGCAAGGTGCTATTTCTTTTAATTTGATATTAGCACTCTTTTGATAAGTTTGCTAAGAAGGAGGAAAACTATGGAAAATGCACTTGTAATTCCCGTATATGATACGATTGTCATACCTAATGCGACATTGTATTTTAATGCGGATTATTATAAACAAATGACAGGTAAGGATCCTATTATTGGTGATAATGTGATCTTTATTATTCAGAAAGAAGATACGCCCTATGATGAACTGACAAATGATTCATTTGAACCGATCGGTGTATCTGGCAGCGTTTCAGAAGTCAATTTAAATGGCTATATTGCCATTAGAACAACTGATCGTGCCAATATCAAAGATGTCTCCATCACCAACAATGAAATCAGCATCTCTTATACAGATCGTCCTGATGAGGAAGACTTAAGTGCTGATGAAGAAAAGAGTACGCTTGAAGAGACAAAGACAGCTCTGCTTGGTGCTTTGAAGTATATGAGTATGGGCAATATGTATCGTACATGGGTTGTCCGTTTACGTTCACTTGAAGAAGTGATTGCAACAGGTGCCTCTTGGATGACAATTACGCCAGAAGATAAATATAGCTTTATTGCCACCGACAGCAAGAAGGAACGTCTCGAGCTTTATAAAAAAGTGATCATGGAAAACATTGAAATCTACCGTGTCACAAGCGAAGCCGAAACAGCCCAGGAAGAAGATAACCAGAAAGCTTATCGTGAACAGGCTTTGAAAAAACAAATTGAATTTTTACAAAAAGAACTAGATGCCATGCATCCAGAAAACGTCTCTGAAATTCGTAAATTTGAAATTAAGATTAATAAAGCTTCGATGAATGAAGAAGCTGAAAAAGAAGCCCGTAAGACATTGAATCGTATGAAGCAGGAAGGTGAGAACTCGCCTGAATATGGACAGCTTTATAACTATCTTGACTTCATGACACAGGTGCCTTGGAAAAAGTCACGTTTCAAGAAGATTGATTTGAATAAAGCACAGGAAATTCTTGATGAAGATCATTATGGCTTAGCTAAAGTCAAAGAAAGAATACTCCAGCAAATTGCCGTTATGAACCTCAATAAGAAACAATCTGGCTCAATTCTCTTATTCGTTGGTGCACCTGGTACCGGTAAGACATCAATTGGTCAATCGATTGCCAGAGCATTGGGCAGAAAGTATGAACGTGTAGCTTTAGGGGGCAGTAAGGACGAAGCGGATATCCGTGGTCATCGTCGTACCTATATTGGTGCGATGCCTGGTCGTATCATGGATGCCATTGCCAAAGCAGGAACGAGCAATCCTGTGATGGTCTTAGATGAAGTAGATAAGCTTGGTATAAGCTATAATGGTGATCCAGCAAGTGCACTTCTTGAAGTACTTGACCCTGAACAAAATAGCACATTCACTGATCATTATATGAATGTTTCCTATGACTTAAGCGATGTCTTCTTCATCTGTACAGCCAATTCGACAGATACCATTCCTGCCCCATTATTAAACCGTATGGAAGTTATTCAGTTTAATGGCTATTCACCATTGGAGAAGCAACAGATTGCAAAAAGACACTTACTGCCAAAGGCAATGAAGACGATGGGTATTAAGCCTGAGGAATTAGAACTTGATGATGATGTACTAGCAACAATCGTCAATGACTATACTCTTGAAGCTGGTGTGCGTGGCTTGAAGAAGCGCATGGATGCCATCTGTCGTAAAGCAGCTGTTGAACTTGTCAAAGGTGAAGAGAAAATCACTGTCACAAAAGATATGCTAAGAAAATATCTTGATATGCATCCGATCACACATGAACGTGTTTCTGAAATGAAACAGCCAGGTGTTGTCACAGGTCTAGCATGGACACAGGTTGGTGGTGAAATACTCTTTATTGAAACAATGCAAACAAAGGGATCTGGCAAGCTCATCCTAACGGGACAGCTTGAAGATGTCATGAAAGAATCGGCAGAAATCGCCTTAACACTTGTTAAGCATTATTTCCCTGAGAAAGCAGACTTCTTTGAGAATAATGATATTCATATCCATGTTCCTGAAGGAGCAATCAAGAAAGATGGTCCATCAGCCGGTATTACCTTTACAACAGCCCTTGCCTCACTTGTCACAGGCAAGCCTGTTTCATCACAATATGCAATGACTGGTGAAGTCTCTCTACGTGGTAATGTAATGCCGATTGGTGGTCTTCCTGAGAAGCTCATGGCAGCAGACCGTGCTGGAGTAAAGACAGTCTTTATTCCAAAAGAGAATGTTGATGATCTTGAAGATGTTGCCAAGGAAGTTAAAGAACATCTTGAAATCATTCCTGTTCATCATATTGAAGAAGTTTTAAAGACGGTTGGTATTTTAGAAGATTCTAGTGAAAGCTAGAATCTTTTTTTGCATGAAAAAACCTAGTGGATTTCACTAGGTCTTAAAACTTTATTTCTGTAATGCTTTCTTTTCGACTTCATCATTTAATAAAGCAACAAATTCATCAAATGGTACAGTTGTCTGTTCCTGATGACCATACTGTCTATAAGTAACAGTGCCTTCATCACGTTCATTGTTACCAAGGACTAATTCATAAGGAATCTTATGCATCTGTGCTTCACGGATACGATAGCCAAGCTTTTCATCACGGTTATCTAACTGAACTCTGAAATGTGCCTTTCTGAGTTTCTTGACAACTTCCTGTGCATATTCTTCATGATATTCATTCTTAACAGGTAATACAACAACCTGCTTAGGTGCTAACCATAATGGAAGTACGCCCTTTGTTTCTTCAAGCAGGAAGGCAATGAAACGATCCAAAGAGCCAAGGATAGCTCTATGAATAACGACTGGTCTTACCTTTTCACCATTTTCATCAACATATGTTAATTCAAAGCGTTCTGGTAACTGGTAATCAAGCTGGATTGTTGAAAGTGTTACGTCATGGCCTAATGCACTCTTCACCTGGACATCTAACTTAGGACCATAGAAAGCAGCTTCACCTTTTGCTTCATAATACTTGACGCCCATATCATTTAAGACAGCACGTAATTCATTTTCTGACTTTTCCCAAAGTTCATCATTACCGAAATACTTTTCTGTATCTTCAGGATCTCTTAATGATAATCTGAATTCATAATCAGTAAAGCCAAAGTCTTTATAGACATCAAGGATGAGCTTTGAAACTTCTTTAAATTCCTGAGCAATCTGATCAGGTCTTAAGAAGATATGTGAGTCATTCTGAGTAAAGGCTCTTGCACGTTCAATACCTGTTAATGCTCCACTTGCTTCAAAACGGAAGTCATTAGCAATTTCAGCCATTCTGATTGGTAAATCACGATACGAATGTAATTGTGACTTATAGATCATCATATGTTCTGGACAGTTCATTGGACGAAGGACATAGGCTTCATCATCCATTTCCATAGCTGGGAACATATCATCTTTATAGTGATCCCAGTGACCAGAAGTCTTATATAAAGCGACATTGGCAACTGATGGTGTCATGACATGTTCATAACCTAAGTCTAATTCCTTATCCATGATATAGTCAGAAAGAATACGTCTTACTGTAAAGCCATTTGGTAACCACATAGGTAAACCTCTACCAACTAAGTCCGCAAACATAAAGATACCAAGTTCCTTACCAAGCTTACGATGATCTCTTTCTTTGGCTTCTTCAAGCAATGCAAGATGTTCATCAAGTTCTTCTTTTGTAGGGAAGCATACACCATAAATACGCTGTAAGACTTTGTTGTTTTTATCGCCCTTCCAGTAAGCACCAGAATGTTTTAAAAGCTTAAAGTTCTTACATTTCTTAACTGTATCAACATGAGGGCCTCGACATAAATCTGTGAAGTCTCCCTGAGAATATGTTGAGATAACAGTGCCTTCTGGCATATTGCTGATGAGATCTACTTTGTATTCATCATCTGCAAATTCTTTTAATGCTTCTTCTCTGCTCACTTCATGGCGAATGATACGTTTGCCATCTTTACAGATTTTTTTCATTTCTTTTTCAATCTTAGGTAAATCATCATCAGTAATCGTCTGATCACCTAAGTCAATATCATAATAGAATCCTTCTTCTACAACAGGACCTACCCAGAACTTAGCCTGTGGATAGAGATGCTTAACAGCCTGTGCCATGACATGAGCACATGAATGATTCAAAGTATTTAATTCAACATCATTTAAAAAATCTCTCATTTTCCTTCTCCTTCAATAAAAAAAGAAGCTATCGTCAAGGACGAAAGCTTCGTGGTACCACCTTTATTACTTCTCTTCACTTATAACGTCTGTGAACCGGCTTTTCTTTCGAAATCAGCTATTAGGGAGTACCACCTATACTATGTAGAAGTTTTCACCAACCACTTCTTCTCTAAGCCAATGATATAAGTGACATATCCTAAATGATTGCCTTTAGATTACGGGTTCATTGTCCTACAAACAGCATGCTTTGTCAATGCCTGAAGTAAAAAAAGAGACTGCATTGCAGCCTCTTACTAAGTAGATTTGCGAAATTATTTTACTGTTACTAATTCAAGATAGTTAGTCTGACCAGTAACACCTGGAGTACCACCAGTTACTAATACTTTTTCACCAGCAGAAACGCCAACTTCTTTAGCAACAACCTGTGCTAAGTTTACTAAGCCTTCCTTAGACTTCATTTCCTTAACTAATACTGGTTTAACACCCCAGTTAAGAGCTAAGCCTCTTACAGTCTTTAAGTAAGGAGTAGCAGCGATTACTGGACATTCAGGTCTGTATCTAGATACACGCTTAGCAGTTCCACCTGTTTCAGTGAAAGCGATGATAGCAGCAACTTTGAAGTTGTTTGCAATCTGAGCAACTGACATACAGATAGCTTCTGAAGTGTTGTCATCTGAAGTACGGATAGCCTGTCTTAATAAATGACCGTAATCTAACTGTTCTTCAGTCTTTCTAGCAATCTTGCTCATGTATAATACAGCTTCTTCAGGATATTTACCCTGTGCAGATTCACCTGATAACATGATTGCATCAGTACCATCATAAATAGCATTAGCTACGTCAGAAACTTCTGCTCTTGTTGGTCTTGGGTTTTCCTGCATAGATTCAAGCATCTGAGTTGCAGTAATAACGATCTTACCAGCAGCATTACATTTCTTGATTAATGACTTCTGAATACCTGGAACATCTTCAGCAGGAACTTCAACACCTAAGTCACCACGAGCTACCATGATACCATCAGCAACTTCGATGATACCATCCATATTTTCAACACCTTCAACGTTTTCAATCTTAGCTAAGACTTTAACATCAGGTTTACCATTTTCAACTAATAACTTCTTGATATCTAAGATATCCTGAGGTCTTCTTACGAATGAAGCAGCGATGAAATCGATATCCTGTTCACAACCAAATGTGATATCAGACTTATCTTTATCAGATAAGAATTCGAATTCAAGGATTGCGCCTGGTACGTTAATACCACGTTTATTCTTAACTTTACCATCGTTAGCAGCAACAGTGTAGATATCACCATTTTCATCAACATGGTCTACAAGTAAAGCTACCTGACCATCATTAACTAAGATGAAACCACCTGGCTTAACATCCTGATATAAGTTCTTGTAAGATACAGTGAAACGATCAGAAGTACCTTCGATATCTTCTCTAGTGATAACTGAAACCTGACCTTTTTTGAATTCTGTAGTACCACCTACGAAATTACCAGTTCTGATTTCAGGACCCTTTGTGTCAAGCATGATAGCAACATTAGTACCAAGTTCTTCGTTGACTTCTCTTAACTTCTGCATTTTAGCAGCATGTTCTTCATGGTCACCATGAGAGAAGTTACAACGCATAACATTCATGCCAGCCTTAATTAACTTCTTCAACATTTCTTTGTTGTCAGAAGCTGGACCGATTGTACAAACGATTTTAGTTTTTTTCATTTTTTCTTTTTGCATCTACTTAATCCCCCTGTGTCTTAACCGACACCGCTATTATCATACACAATTTTCAGTAACTTTCAAGATAGAATACCTAAAAATTAACGAAGCTTTAACACATCTTCATATAACTCCTCAGGAACATCACGTTTAGAGTCAAATAATGTCAACATTGGTACTTCTGTGATGACACCGCCCTGTTCACAGATGGCAAGACCACCTTTGCCCTGTTCAAGCAATTCAACAGCACGCACACCCATACGGCTTGCAAGAACACGGTCATTAGCACTTGGACGTCCACCACGCTGTAAGTGGCCTAAAACGTTAGCTCTAGTTTCAAAGCCAGTAGCAGCTTCAATACGCTTAGCTAATTCATTAACATCAGTAACATGTTCTGTAATAACGACAATGGCATGCTTCTTATCACCAGCTTTGGACTGACGTAATCTTTCAATAACCTTTTCTTCATCAAAGCCAGTTTCACTTGTAATAACGATTTCAGCACCACATGCAAGACCTGCATTAACAGCTAAGTCACCACAAGTACGACCCATAACTTCAAGAATAGTACATCTCTGATGGGAGCCAGATGTATCTCTTAAACGATCCAATGCTTCGACAATTGTATTTAAAGCAGTATCAAAACCAATTGTATGATCAGTAAGTGGAATATCGTTATCGATTGTGCCTGGAATACCAATACAGTTAACGCCTAGTTTTGTAAGTTCAAGCGCACCATGATAGCTACCATCTCCACCAATTACAACTAGAGCTTCCATACCTACAGCTTTCATCTGTTCAATTGCTTCTAATCTTATCTGTGGATTCTTGAATTCAGGGAATCTTGCAGACTTTAAGATTGTACCACCAATATTGATGATATTACGTGTTGAATGTCTGTTGAATTTATAGAACTGACCTTCATGTAATCCCTTATATCCAAGCATGACGCCATAGACGTCAATTCCCTTGTTGAGGCAAGTACGCGCAACAGCACGAACAGCAGCGTTCATACCAGGTGCGTCACCGCCAGATGTCAAAACACCAATACTTTTTACCATTTTATTCACCTCGTACATAAAATCTCTAAAGACATATTAACACAATTGTTTTTCATTGAGAATTATTTCTAATTTGATTTCCAAACTTTTAATAAAATTAACGGCATGAAAACAACATGTGTAAATATTATCAATAGTATGTTCTAGTTATACTGCATTTTGTATACAAAAAGCAACAAATTTCTTTGTTGCTTGAAAATTAAGCTGGCTCACTTAAAGCACCCTGACTTTCTCCCAAGGCATGGAAAGAATTCAAATTCACCTTACCTGAAACAGCCTCAAGAATATTCATTAAGTTTGCTGCAATACGATCAATATTGGAAATGATTTCAGTAAAAGAAAGAGTCAATTCATCATTACACTCACCCTTAGCAACACGCTTTAAATGGTCCTTTAAAAGGCCAGAATTCTTACGTGTCAACTGTTCCTTTTTTTCCATCAGGCGATGCATACCCTCAGTATCACCAGTAATAACAACCTGTAACACATCATAATAAAGATTATAGACATCTTCGAGCATAACCTTAAGATCACTCTTAGCCGTTGACGAATAATGCAAGCCATTTTCCAAATCTTCATCGGCAATTTCCTCTAATGAGTGAATAAGGTGACGTATACGATCAATTTCATTCAAGATATACATTATTCCTGCTGAACGAGCAGCCTGCTCCTCAATAAGAGAACCATTGGAATAAAGGTTGGCAAGATAGTCAAGAATTTGTTTATAGATATTCTTGCTGATATTTGCTTTCTCATCAATTTCTTTACGCAAGGCTTCATTCTTACCTTTGAAGACACCTGGCAATTCGACAAGCATTTCACCTACAATATTAGCGACATTCATGCTTTCTTCAGCTACTAGCTGCAAGGCAGCTGCTGGCTGATTAAGGACTTTGTTGTCGAGATAAAGTGGTTCATTAGGATTGATTGCTTTTTCTATCTTAGCATCAGGGATGATCTTCATGACAATCTTAACCATTAACCAGACCAATGGCGTCCAGATTATTGTCATTGTCAGGTTGAAACCTGTATGGGCATTCGCAATTTGTCTTGAGATGACCTGCAGTTCAGGGCCGTGCGTTGAAATAGCCTTAATCAGAGCTGCATACTGTGGAACGAACCAAATAAATAAGAGCGTTCCAGAAAGATTGAAAATAGAATGGGCAATGGCTGTACGCTTGGCATCCTTACTGCCACCAATCGAAGCTAATAATGCCGTAATTGTTGTACCGATATTATCGCCTAAAAGAACAGGAATGGCACCTGTTAAGCCAAGTAAGCTATGGCCATTTGGACCTGCCTGCATCGCAAAATTCTGCAAGACGGCAATTGTTGCGGAAGAAGACTGAACGACAAGTGTCATAACTAAGCCGACTAGAACACCCAAGACTGGAATATCAGCAACCTTCTCTAAAGCATGGATAAAGATAGGTGATGAGGCTAATGGCTTCATGACCGTTGACATTGTCTCAATACCCAAGAAAAGAATACCAAATGATAAGATGACCATCCCAACACTCTTAGTCTTTTCCTTCTTGGCAATAAAATTCACTAAGAAGCCAATAAAGATAATCGGATAAATATAGTCACCAATATCAAAGGCAATCAGCTGTGCTGTCATAGTTGTCCCAATATTAGCCCCAAAAATAACAGAGATGGCTTGTGGCAATGACATCAAGCCGGCACTGACAAAGCCAATAGCCATAACCGTTGTCGCCGATGATGACTGCAGGACAGCTGTCACAAGAGCACCGGCAAGAACACCTTTGATTGGATTACTTGTCAACATGGACAATATTTTCTTCATTTTCTCTCCAGCAGCCTTTTGTAATGATTCACTCATCTGGTTCATTCCAAATAAGAAAATCGCAAGCCCGCCTGTTAAGCCGAAGATGATTTTTAATGTTTCGCTCATATCGATAACTCCTTCAAACAAAATCTTTTTGTTCAATTAAAGAGTAATATGATTCACCTGTTTCTTATATCTCGCTTTGTTAAGAGAAAGTTATACTTAGGTAAATATTGTTAAGTTTATGTTAATTTTAGAAAAATAGTTTCTTAGCCACTTAACAATCTTTACATAAATGAAAAAAGAGTTTAATTAAAAACTCTTTTGGTTGCACCAGAGATAATCGAAGTACAGCTTGTTTTGTTTCTCCCAGTCAGCTTCACAATGTCGGCCATCTTTCTGGATATAGATAGCTGTATTCACGCCTTTTGTCTCTAGTAATTTCGTTACTTTCTTTGCACTTCTTGCCATCACTGTCGCATAGATATTCTTTACAGGAAGGCTGCTTGCTTCCTTTTCACCTATTGATAGATAGACACGGGTATTGGCATCAATCGCATGACTTTCAATGTCAGCACATAGATTTTTGATGCCAGGGCCGATAGCTGAGGAAAGGCAGCCAGCCTTAGAGAAGACATCATTGTGTGCAATAACACCATAAAGTGCCATTAAACCTCCCATTGAGCTGCCACATATACCTGTTGCTTCACGATGCACATAGGTAGGAAAACGAGCATCAATCATTGGCTTAAGCGTGTTCACCATCCAGTCAAGTGTTTCCTTCCCTCTCCCATGCAAATCTCCCCAGAACTTGCCTTGATAATGATAAGGACAATATTCCACTAATCTTTCATTACCAACATGACTGCATTCTAATCCCACAACAATGAATTCTTTACTGTAATGATCTAAGAATACCTTTAAGCCCCAGCTCTTACCATATGTGGCATCACTGTCATAGAAAAGATTATGCCCATCAAAATAATACATTACTGGATATCTCTTTCCACTTGTCTGATAATCATCAGGTAAGTAAATATGTAGCCCCCGTTCACTTTGTGCTGGTGTAAAATAGATTTTTTCTTTTAGAATCATTTTGCTTTTCCCCCATTATCTCAATTATACATTCTTTCTTTCTCAAAGACATAGAAATCCTTATTTTTAATACCCTCACTTGTTACAATATGACCATCACTTAAGAGCCAGATAGCCTCAACATCATCTAATTCAGCAATAAATTTCTTACCATCTTCATAGTTCATCAAAAAGAGTGCACTGCTTAAGTAATCGGCCAAGCCTGAATCTTTTGTAATAACGGTTACCGAACGCATATAGCGAGCCGGATAACCTGTACGTGGATCAATAAGATGACAATATCGATTGCCTTGTGCATCCATGAAATAGCGTTCATAATCACCACTTGTGACAACAGCCTTATTATCAGCAACAAGAACAGCTTCATAGTCACTCTTTGTTGAAGCATAGTTACCATCCTTTGGACTCGCTATGCCAATACAATAGTGAGATTTGCACGCTTTATAATCTGCCTGATCACTCGCAATAAGTCGCTTACCAACCCCAACAACATTTCCGCCACCATTCAACAGGAAGGATTTGACACCTCTTTTAACTAATCCCTGTTTGATTTTCTCCATCGTATATCCTTTGGCAACCGCGCCTAAATCAAGTGACATTGCCCGATCTTCTAAATAGACACTATGACCGTTTTCGTCAAGAATAACGTGATTGATATTTGTATGTGTTCGCGCCTCTTCTAAGGTCTCTAGATGAGGTGGTTCACCAATATTTTTGTGCTTGCCTGCCTTCTCTCTTGCATCATGCCAAAGAGTGAGGACACTGCCATAGGCGATATTAACCTGTGATGACAAGCTTTGATAGCGTTCCTTGGAAACCTTTAGCAACTCAAACAAATCCCTATCAACAACAACTGCTTTCTTGCCTGCATTCTGATTAATAGTCATGACATTTGTAATAGATGGATAGGTATGGTAGTTATCAAAAAGCTTGTCATAGTAATCTAGTCTTTTTTCAATATATTGACATTGTTTATCAAAGTCATCTTTTGAAGATGCATATGTAATATAGGTTGTGATTGTATCAAGATAATCAGGAAAGCTCTTAGTATAATATTGAATTCTATTTGTACATCCACTTAAGATCAGTGCCACAATAAGTAAGAATATTCTTTTCATAATCAAAAAAAGAACAGCCCTTAGGCATGTTCTTCAATACATCTTTCTATAAGTTTCTTAACATGCATAGCGAGTTCTTCAGAATTCATGTCCTTATATTCTTCATAGCTGATAGGTTTTAAGAAATGAATCTGGCAATGTACTTTTTTCAAAGTATTGCGATCAAGCACTTCATAACAGTTGATATTGGCTACTGGTACAACCGGAACCTTGGCATCCATTGCACTTTTAAAGGAACCACCCTTGAATTCAAGCAATTGATTTCCATTCTTGCTTCTTGTTCCTTCCGGGAAGATAACCCAAGGCATTCCTTCAGCAAGCTCTTTTTTCACCTGACGAATGACCTGAATGCTCTGACGTAAATTCTGACGATCAATAGCTAGATAATCCATGCTGTCTAAGGCATCTGCGACAATCTTTATTTTTCTCAGTTCTTTCTTGTAGACAATCTTAAACGGACGATCGATAGCATAAAAGAGAGCAACAATATCAAACATTCCCTGATGGTTTGGTGTGATGAGAAAGCCTCCTTCTTCGGGAAGATTTTCAATACCATAAACCTTCAAATCCACATTGGCTCTTTTAACAGCCTTACGTAATATCTTACGCATCGTATCAATACGTTCAGCAACGCTTATTTGATCTTTATTCTTCAATTGTTTGTGAATACGATGAAATATGCTCGGAATTTCAAAGAAAAAACGTATCACAATAAAAACTAATCTAATCATATCTATCCTCAATTCCTTCTTATTAACTATAATCAAAATACATCTTGAATACAAGAAAAAACGATAAGCAAAAGCCTATCGTTCATAGATTTCTAGTGTAAAAGTATCAAATGGCTTCTTTTCAGAAAGCCTTAAACCACTTTGTTTAATATCAGGAAAATAGGTATCTCCATCATGTTTACCTGGTATGCGACTCAAAAGCATGCGGTTTGCGACTCCTAAAGCCTGCTTATAAATGCTTGCCCCTCCACAGATCATCAGATCTTCATCACTATTTTTGAATTCATCAAGTACTTCGTCAAGCGAATGGCGCACTTCAACACGATCGTCATCCATCTCTCCTCTTGTAATGACGATTGTATGGCGCTGTGGCAATGGTCTGCCAATTGCTTCATAAGTTTTACGTCCCATGACAAGCGTATGATGAAGGGTTGTTTGTTTGAAATGCTGGAAGTCTTCTTTATTGTGCCAAGCCATACCATTAGCTGAATTGCTTGTGCCAATAAGATTACTTTCATCAACAGCTACAATAATAGTAATCATCTGCTCACCTACACTGCAATGGGGATATTCTTGATCTGTGGGCCATGTTGATAGTTTTCCACAATGAGATCATCGGTAGTAAAGGCATAGAAATCTTTAACATCTGGATTGAGGGAAACATGTGGGGCAGGATATTCTTCTCTTGTCAAGAGTTCCTTAATCATGGGAACATGACGATCATAGATATGCGCATCATTAATATAGTGCACCATAACTCCTGGTATCATATCAACACATTGTGCCACCATCATCAATAGAATGGCATACTGGCAAACATTCCAGTTATTTGCAGCTAGAATATCCTGGGAACGCTGAATAACGGACATATTGAGCACATTAGCACCATTCTTATCTTTTGTGACATTATACATCACAAGGAAACAACAAGGTTCTAAATGTCCCCCATCAAGATATTGAGGAATATACATATTCGTCATGATACGTCTTGAATAAGGGTTGCGCTTGAGTTCTTTCAAGACAAAGTCCATCTGGTCAATCATTTCCCCTTTGCGCATATCTTCCTGGCCAATAACATAGCCATAACAGGTTCCTATGCTGCCATTTTCATCAGCCCATTCATCCCATATATGGGAATGCAGGTCTTTAATATTATTGCTTTTCTTTTGATAGATCCAAAGGATTTCATCCATGGCACTCTTGAGTGCTGTGCGTCTTAAGGTCAAAGCCGGGAATTCTTTGCGTAAGTCATAGCGATTGACAACCCCAAACTGTTTAATCGTATAAGCCTTTTCACCCGTATCTTCCCAGATAGGTCTAACAATCTCATCCTTTGTGTCAGTGCCATTTTCTAAAACATCCTGGCACATTTTCTTGAATACCTGATCGGCATAACTCATGCATCTTCCTCCTTTATCACAGCAATGATTTTCCGGCAAATTTCTTCAAGTCCTCCATCATTAATCAAATGATAATCACAGCTTTGCATATAAAGTGCACGACGCTCATGATCTAAGTCATAGAGTTTTTGAGCCCCATCCTTTAGAAGCGGTCTTGATGATGTATCCACATCATCAACAATTAGTTCAAGAGGACGATCAATATAGAAAATAATGCCATTTTTCTTTAAATAAGCAATATTCTCCGCACGCTTGATGACACCTCCACCCGTTGAAATGACAGTATTTGTCTGCATACTCATATCTTTACAGCATGCACTCTCATGATTGCGAAAATAGTCTTCAGAGATTTTAAACATATCTGCTATGCTCATATTATACTTCTTTTCAAGATAGTCATCCATGTCAATAAAAGGCCTATTAAGATCAGCACTAAGCTTCTTACCAATCGTTGTCTTGCCAGCCCCCATAATGCCAATTAACACGATATTTTTCATGCAATCTTCCTTTCATAATTACCAATCAGTCTAAATGTATAAGTACATGCTCTTAATTCATCAATCGTCCTTACAACATTGGGATCATGCAGGTTGCCATCAAAATCCAGATAGAAATAATATTCCCATGGTGATGACTGAATTGGGCGTGATTCTATACGTACCATATTGATTTGATGATCCTTGATAATCTGCAAGACTTCATAAAGGGCCCCAACTTCATGTCTTAAAGTAAAGACTGTTGAAATACGTGAAGCTTGCTTGCTTGACTCTAGATTATGACCAATGACAATAAAACGGGTATGATTGCTTTTATCATTATGGATATCGGATGCAAGAACATCTAAGCCATATAACTCAGCCGCCTTCTTGCTAGCAATCGCCCCAATATGTTTATTGTTAAGATGGCTGACATAGCTAGCAGCCATTGCAGTATTGGGGTAAGGTTCCTTGGCAATATGATGCTTTGCTAGAAACTGGGAAGTCTGAAGCAAGCCCTGCGAATGGGAATAAACTGTCTGAATATCATCAATAGTACTGCCAGGAACGCCAAGCAAATTCTGTGAGACGGATAGTGACAGTTCTCCGACAATATAAAAACCATAATCATTGATAAAGTCATAATTATCATTGATTGCACCAGTTGTTGAATTTTCTAGAGGAAGGATGCCGTAATCAATTTCATTTGCTTTTAAGGCTTTAAAGACATCTTCAAAATGAGGATAATTGACTTTAAAAGCCACCCGATCACCAAAATAGTTTTCCATTGCCTCATAAGAGAATGAGCCTGGTACCCCCTGATAGCCAACAATCAGATTATCTTCTTTTGCCGGCTTGAGATCAATAATTTCTCCAGGCAGGAATGTTGTCTGATAGCGTTTAGAAAGGTTCATATTCTGTAAAACAAAGTTGCGTACATAGGGCGCAAGATTCTTGTCATGCACACGTTTGAGATTCTTCTCAATAACTTCTGTCTCACGATCACTCTGGAATATTTCCATATTATGCGCCATCTTGTATTTTACAACGTCTTTTGAGATATGCATACGTTCTTCAAAAAGGGCAATTAACTTCTGGTCGATCGCATCAATTTCATCACGACATGTCTTTAAATCTTTCATACATTCACCTCATCCATAATAGCGATGGCAGCCATCGCTTCAACAACTGAAGGTGCACGCATGGCAATACAAGGATCATGCCGGCCAACGATGGCAAGCTTTGTATTTTCATGTGTTGCAACATTAATTGTATCCTGCTCTAAGGCAATGGATGACGTTGGCTTAATGCCAAGTGTAAAGAGAATAGGCATACCATTTGTAATGCCACCAATGATGCCACCATTATGATTTGTCTTTGTCTTAACAATCTCACCATCATAATAATAAGCATCATTTGCCTCAGAACCATAATATTGTGTAATATCATCAAGATCACCAAATGACACTGACTTCACCGCAGGAATTGAGAAAAACAATGTTGACATTCTTGATTCTAAGGAATCAAAGAATGGTGACCCAATACCAGCAGGAACACCTTTAATCATACATTCAATCTTACCACCAACACTATTGCGATTCTTTCTTGCCTCAAGAATGAGTTCACGCATCTTTTCAAACTTCTCATCAGAAAGCACCGAAAACTCTTTATTGGCAAGCTCTTCTAATTGTTCATCCGTGATATCCACGCTGAAATGATCATCCTTGATATCCTTGATAGAAAGTACATGGGAGTAAATATGAATCCCTTTGGCAGCTAAAATTTGTTTACAGATAGCCCCGGCAAAGACAATCGGTGCAGTCAATCGTCCAGAGAAATGACCGCCTCCACGCACATCATTGAAGCCATGATATTTGATATAGGCAGGATAGTCAGAATGACCTGGTCGCATCTTGATTTTTAATTCTGAATAGTCTTTTGAATGCTGGGATGTATTATAGATCATGCCAAGTAGTGGTGCACCTGTTGTTATCCCATCTACAAGACCACTCATGATTTCCACTTCATCAGGTTCTCTGCGTGATGTTGCCATTAATGTTTGTCCTGGAGCACGTCTAGCCATTTCTCTTTTTACAGCATCCATGTCAATCTTAATACCAGAAGGCAAATTGCCAATATTAATACCTAATGCTTTTCCATGAGATTCTCCAAAGATGGAGAGTTCAATATTTCTTCCCCAGTTTGCGCTCATTCCACTTCTCCTCCTAGTTTAACATAATCATTAAAGAATTCTGGATAACTCTTGCTGACGCATTCACGGTTATCGATACTGACTGGTTCTTTTGTAACAGTTGCAGCAATAGCTTCCATCATTGCCATGCGATGATCATTGTAGCTTGAAAGTCTTACCCCCGTTAAATCCTTTCTGCCAACAATCGTAATTGCATCTTCATGTTCTGTAACATCTACATTCATCGCCTTCAGCTCTTCACAAATCGCATGCAAACGATCGCATTCCTTAATGCGTAAACGACCAGCATTAGTGATATGGCTTGTTCCCTCTGCTAAAGCCATAGCGAGTGAAAGCACAGGGATGATATCAGGACAATTGGATGCATCAACATCCGTTGCTACAAGCTTGTCAGCTGTCATTTTATAACCTTCTTCTGTTTGAATAAGCTTGGCACCCATGCGTTCAAGGATCTCCACAATGGCTTTATCCCCCTGATGGGTATTCATATTCAGGTTAGTGATCGTAATATCATTACCTAATACATCAGCCACAAGATAGAAAGCTGCTTGTGAGAAGTCGCCTTCAACACTGCTCTTTTGCGCCTGATAAACCTGATTGCCAGGCACATGATAGCCTTCTTCAGTTTGCTCAATCTGAATACCATATTCTTTAAGAACATCCAATGTTAAGTCAATATAGCCAGAGGATTCTAGTGGACTTGCCAAAACAATATCGCTATCCCCTTCTAAACGTGGCAGGGCAAATAATAAGCCGGTAATAAACTGACTGCTGACATTTCCTGGCACTTCAAAACGTCCAGGTTTAAGATAACCCATGAGATAAAGATCAAGAGCATTTTCACGATAGAGATAGACAATCTTTTGCGAATCAAAGATCTTATAATAGACATCAAGAGGTCGACTGCCTAGTTTACCCTGACCTGTAAAATGAACATAGTTATCATGAATTAAGGAAATTGGAATTAAGAAGCGTAATGTAGATCCAGACTCATGACAGTCAATGCTTGCATTACTTAAACCATTAGTAAGTGCTCCAGTAATATAGAGCTTACCATCTTCTTCCTTAATCAAGGCACCAAGAGCTTTCATGCCTTCAATTGTTGCAGTAATATCATCACTCATGGAAACATTGGAAATAATGGATTGTCCAGGTGCGAGCGAAGCTGCAATGATTTCGCGATGGGCTAATGATTTACTTGTTGGTACTGCAATTGTACCTTTGAGTTTTTTGGGTTGTATTGTGATTGATGTCATACTACATCTCCTCTACTTCTAGAATCATTTTTGCATCATGTCTTAAGATTGCACTTTCCCCAATCTTATTAAGAACAACAAAGGCAAAAGTGTTATCAATATTTTTCTTATCATGGCTAATGGCTTCAAGCAAATCTTTGCTTTTAAGACCACAATGCGTAGGTAAGCCATAGTGCTCAAGAGCTTCAATGATGCGCTTTGTTGTACCAGGAGCACTGATTCCTCTTTGTTCACTAATTCTTGTAATATCCACCATGCCTACGCCAACTGCTTCACCATGACTATAGTGCTCATAGTGATAATATTGTTCTATCGCATGACCAATCGTATGACCAAAGTTAAGTGCTAAGCGATCACCAAAGTCAAAAAGATCCTTTTCCACAACATCTCTTTTAATATCCACACATTGATAAATAATATCATCAATATCCTGATATAATGCTTCAAAACTTTGATAGCTTTCTAATTTCTCAAAGAGACGAGCACTTTTAATACAGCCATACTTAATCACTTCACCCATACCATCACGAATAAAATGATCATCAAGACTCTTTAATGTCAACGGATCAATAAGCACTAATAAAGGATGCTTAAAAGCCCCTACTAAATTCTTACCTTCAGGTAGATCAACCGCTACTTTACCCCCAACAGAAGAATCAACCTGAGCTAGCAAGCTTGTAGGAATCTGAACAAATTTGACACCTCTTAAATATGTTGCTGCGACAAAACCAGCCAAATCACCAACAACCCCACCACCAAGGGCAATTATCATGTCACTGCGTGTTAAATGCGCTTCAAGCAATTGTGAATAAAGCGATGGTAATATATCAAAACGTTTACTCAATTCACCATGAGGAATGACAATCTGTGTGACTTCATAATCTTTTAAGCTTTCACTCAGTTCTTTGCCATAGAGTGGAAAGACATTATCATCACTTATAATAGCTATTTTCTTGCCATGATAAACTTCAGCAATATAGCGATGTGCTTGTTTTAAAATACCTTGTTCAATATAAATATGATAACTATCTTTACCTAAATTCACTTTTAAATCCATGAACACCCCTACCTTTCATTGCGTACATTATAGCAAAATCTCCATTTATTCCAAATAAAAAAAACTCTTCTTGCAAAGAGTTAGAAAGCATAGTAATCCAAGAGAAATCTTCGACCATCATTAATGAAGTCATGAAAGAAATCATAGCTAATCTCTATTTCCCTTGAAAGACAACTATAATTCAAGACAATTTCTCCTTGATAATAGAATACTAGATCATGATCAATCATAATAAAATTACGATAGCTTAATACCTCGGCAATCAATGCCGGTGTCACTTCATAGTATTCACTTTCATCAAAATTTGAATAACATACATAATCGCATCGTCTTAATTCATTGACGATGCTTTGAAAAAGCTTTGTATTTAAGCATTCAATAATAAAAAGATCCCGCATATACATTTTCCCTCCAACACTATTTTATCGATTTAAAATGTGTTTTTCCATATACTATAGTTATGTATAGACAACATACTATATATTCCCGTCATTCTTTAGGATTTTTGTAGCGGCAAGAAAAATAAATTGATTATTGCTTTTGCTGGTTGACTAATGTATAATGAATGAGCAACGCGAAGCCCTGGTGGCGAAATTGGTAGACGCAGCAGACTCAAAATCTGCCGGCTTCAAACCCGTGCCGGTTCGAGTCCGGCCCAGGGCACCATCGATGAAATGACGAAGACATTGGTCTTCGTTTTTTTTTACATTTATAAAGAAAACAAAAAAACGGTGTTATTGATGATATGATCCCCTAAAGGTAGACAGTACAAATACACAAAATGTACTGCCCTGCTTTTAGGGGGTTTTATTATGGGACGAAAAGCAAAATATACATTTAAACAGAAACTTCAGGCTGTACTGGATTATCAGTCAGGAAAGAAATCAGCAGTTGATATTGCCTTTGAATTAGATATGGGGAAAAATGGTGACAACAGAATACGTGAATGGTCGAATCTCTATGAAGCTAACGGGCAAGAAGCTCTCAAGCCTAAAGAAAGAAATTCATCTTACTCAAAAGAATTCAAAGAAATGGTCGTTCAGGATTATGTACAGAACGGACTGTCACCGGACGAACTGGCAACAAAATACAATATTTCCAGTAAAACAGTCATCGTTCAATGGATCAAAAGGTATAATAACCATATAGAGCAGAGGGATTATTGTCCCCATCCGGAGGTCTATATGGCAGAAAGAAAACAACAAAAGAAGAAAGAATGGAGATCGTTCAGTATTGCATAAATCATGATCGCAATTATAAAGAAACGGCCGCAAAATATGGCTGCAGCTATTCTCAGGTCTATTCATGGGTACGCAAATATGACAGACAGGGAACAGATGGCCTGAATGACAACCGCGGACATCGCAAGGCAGAGGAAGACCTTACTGACATGGAAAGACTGGAAAGGGAAAACAAACGACTGAAGGAAGAACTGAGACGAAAAGAAATAGAGGTCAAGTTCTTAAAAAAACTCAGCGAATTAGGGAGGGGGCGATAGAGAATACGCCGAAGATTGCCCAGCCAGCACTGCGGCATAAGATAAAGATATGGATTTATGAATCAATTCAGACAACGAGCAATAACGAACAATGTTCCATACAGTATCTATGTCAGCTGGCTGGAATATCCAGGGCATCCTATTATAAATGGATCCATCGCAAGCCATCCAGGGTGGACATCGAAGATGCAAGGATACTTCCCCATCGCCGTTGAAAACAACAGCTTATTTGGCTATCAGAAGATGACCTATGCGCTCAATAATAATAGTGATGTGAAGTATAATTGCAAGCGTATCTATCGCATCATGGCCGTCAATGGCATAGAATCTCATTTCCGCATTGGCCGGCGTCATTCCAATTACAGGAAACAAAGGATAACGTACTGGATTAGGATTTCAATGCAGAAGCACCGAATCTGAAATGGGGCACCGATATAACCGAACCGAAATACGCTGGTGATAAATTATATGTCAGCACGATCCTTGACCTGTATGACCGATATCCGGTTGGCGTTGTCGTCAGCAGAAGAAACGATACCAAACTTGTCCATGATACATACTTCATGGCCATCACCTTGAATCAGGGAGCTACTCCGCTCCTGCACAGCGACAGAGGATTTCAATACACACGCAAGATATTTTCCAGGATGCTTGAGAATGACGGACTGACACAATCCATGTCACGGGTTGGCCACTGTATCGATAACGGGCCAGTAGAATCCTTTCAGGGGTTCATCAAGGATATGGCCAAGGTTCTGTTTGGCAAGGCACATACGTATGAGGAAGCTGCAGAGATCATATACCGGACATATGAATACTATATCTACAGATATCCACAGAAACGTTTTCATGGGAAGACTGCAAATCAGGTAAGACAGGAAGCACTGACTGCAAATACACCGGAACAGTATCCAATTGCACCAAACAGAAGAATAGAACGATTCTGGGAAGGGATTGAGAAGAGCAAAGCAAAACACCAGGCGCAAGCACAACAATAAAAAAACAAGGCCAAATCTAATTGACCTTGCTTGGTAGTTGTTTTGGATATTTTCTCTGTCTACTTGATAGGGATCATATCATATCCACCGTTTAACGTTTACATGCATCAAGAACAAACTTGCCAACAACAAGTACAACTAATCCCGCAAATAGACGTACAACTACATGTATAGGAATAATTGTTGGTGTAAATGACCAGTAATAGAACACCTTTCCATATAAGAATGCTCCTACAAAGCTTGCAATCGCAAGTGATAAAAGCATCTTATTGTTCTTTTTCAAGGCAAGAGCAAGAAGCACAAGAGCTAAGCCAAAATCACCAAAGCATAAAGCAAAGACTGCATTATAGAGAATAGCGTAACCAAGTGTTACATCACGCTTTCCTGCTTCCGGATGAGAAAGAGCTTCGAAATCTTTGAGCACACCTGCGTTATTTGTTTCTGTAGGCACTTCAAGCTTCTGGTCAGTAATTGCGTCTGTTGGCAATTCTGTAAAGTTCATGTCATTAATATTCTTAAATAACTGCTTGAATGCTGGAATATGATTTGTTGTGATAAATCCTGATAAAGAATACTTTGTCAACAAATCTAAGACATACTCTTTTTCATGTTCAAGCTTATCTAAATGTAAAGCTGTCGCATAAAGCTTCTGTAACTTTAATGTTTCTTTATCTTTGATAAGATCAAGTTTGCCATCCATATGAATGATATATTCATCCATTGCATTCTTTTGTTCATTTAGTGCATTAAGTGCATCCGTATTTGTGCCATGGACAATCTTAGGCATTTCAATCTTTTTAAAATTCAATGCACCAAAGATATTATCGATTTCACCAATATCTTTATTTGTCGCAATATAATAGAGCCAAGTCTCTTTTGCACCTTTCTTTAAGAAATCATAAACAAAAGGTCGTTCTAAATAATACTTGAGATTATCCATCTGACTATTGTCTAGAGAACCAAAACGTACAGTAAGATAATTTGCATTCATCAGATCTTCAACATTGATATTCTTTGTTGTACATTTGTTTAAGAATTCAATAACTTCTTTATTCTCATTTAAATCATGAAGAATGTTTTCTTTGATCTTATCTATTTCATCAATCTGTGCATTGATATCATTTAAATATTTTTTTGTCGCTTCTAAGTCCACTGAAATATCAGGACTTAATTCTGCATTTAAGTCTAGATGTAATCTTTTTGCACTATCAACAACTTCCCTTTGCAAATCTTCATAGTCTCTTGTAGGTGTAAGGGTATGAACATCCTTAAGTTCATGTGCAAGCTGACTTGAAGGGATAGGATGATAAAACTCTGAATGATCCAAAATATCTAAGACTTCCATAAGGTTTTCCTTAGGGAAGACAAGGTTAAGAATCTTCGTTTCGATAACTGCCATATGTCTACCTTCCTTCTAAACGTAATTATTTAACTCCTCATTATTTCATTAGTCAAGCGTAAATATCGTAAATACATTAGATATATATCTATCATATTTTACTAATATATTTATTTGGCATATGAAAGAAAATATGTATAATGATGACGGTGATAATATGAGAGAATTTCAAGAAAGAATGCAAATGCTTTTAAAAGATGATTATGAAAACTTTGCCGAAGCATTAAAAAAAGATGATGTTAAAGCATTATATCTAAATCTTAGAAAAGAGAATGCCAAGAACATCCTCAATCAACAATTTATTACAAAGCATCCCTATGTATCAGCAGGTTATTATTATGATGAGAAGCACTATCATCCAGGACGTTCACCCTATTTTCTAGCTGGGCTCTACTATATCCAGGAACCAAGTGCCATGCTTGTTGCCGAAAAAGTACCTATTGAAGAAAACGATTATGTCTTAGATATGTGTGCTGCTCCTGGTGGAAAAAGCTGCATGGTTGCAAATAAGCTTGGTAAGCAAGGCTTATTAATAGCGAATGATATCAATTTATCCCGTGCTAAAGTCTTGAGTGAAAATATCGAACGCTTTGCCATAGAACAAGCCATTGTGACTTCAACAGATCCTAAAAGATTTGAAAAGATTCTTCCTGGCTTTTTTGACAAGATCATTCTTGATGCACCATGCTCAGGTGAAGGCATGTTTCGATCAAAAGACCTTGCAAAAGAGACTTGGAGTCTTGAAAAAGTAAAAGAATGTGCCTTGATTCAAAAAAGACTTATTGATACTGCTTATAAGCTATTAAAGCCCGGTGGACTGTTAATGTATTCTACCTGCACTTATTCTATTGAAGAAAATGAAGATAATGTACGCTATGCCTTAGAGCATTATCCTATGGAATTAATGCCTCTTGATCATCAAGGTGGCATGAGTGAGGGAGTAGATATGCCTGAAGCTATTCGTTGTTATCCACATCGTTATCAAGGTGAAGGTCAGTTTATGGCTTTACTGAAAAAGTGTGATGATGAGGACAAACATAAATATAAATCAATCAAGCCAAAAATAAGTCATGAGGCATTAAATATAGTTACTAAGTTCTATCAAGATAACCTTAATGTCAATGTCCCTGATCATCTCTATGAAAATAATGGCCATATTTATAAGATCATGCCCCAATTCCCTGATCTAGGCAAAATTCAAATATTACGTCGTGGTCTTTATTTAGGTGAAGTGCGTAAAAACTACTTCATTCCAAGCTACTCGCTTGCCCTCAGCCTTAAGAAAGAGGATTTCAAACACTATTATGATTTTCCAAATGACAGTGAAGAAATCAAAAAATGGATTCATGGTGAAGCATTGCCAGCATGTAATGGTAAAGGTTTTGGAGGCATACTTGTAGATGGATATCCCCTTTCCTTTTATAAAGAAAGTAATGCCATTAAAAACCTCTTTCCTAAAGGTCTTAGAAGATAGCATGATTATGTGAATTATGTGAAATCTTAAAATCTTAAGAAATTTCTTAATTTTCTTAAGATTTATGTTATAATGAAGCGCGTAAGGAGTTGATACGTTTGAAGAAGAATAAAATTATTGGTCTAGTTCTAGCCTCAGCAATGGTATTCCCTTTAGCCGCAGGTTCAGTAAAAGAAGCAAAAGCAGAAAATTTTAGTGGTAAAGAAAAACAATATTATACATTATGTTCATCTAGCTCATTAACAGTAGCTAACAAGAAAACTTGTAAAGAATTTAATGCCTATTTAAAAAACAAAAATGCAGATCTCAAAAAGAATATTGATGCTGCAAGTAATACAATTTCATCAAGTGAAGATAGCATTAATGCAATCGTTAAAAAGATTGACGATTTAGACAAACAGATTGCAAGCTATGAAACACAAATCAAGGATGTCACTGCTTCAATCGAACAGACACAAAAAGATATAGAAGCAAGCAAAGAAAAACTCAAAGAAAGAATCTATGCCAACCAGTCCAACGTTAATTCAAAAGTTAACGTAAGTTATATCTTTGGTTCTAAGAGCATGACAGATTTCTTCTCAAGAGTCTCTGCCCTAGCTGATATTAAAGAATCTGATGAAGATTTAATCAATCAGATCAAGACAAAAGAAGCACAGTTAAAGACACAGCAAGAAACACTTACAACATCTAAGAAAGCCTTAGAAACTTCTAAGACTACTGCTGAAAATGATAAAGCTGTTCTTTATCAGAAGATCAGTGGTGCTAAGACATCACTTGAAGAAAGCAAAAAAGCTTTACAATCAAATACAGACTCAATCACATTAATCGCAAGCAATATGGCTGCCATTCAGGAAGCAACTACAAAAGCTACTGTCAGCAAGTCTGAAGTACAGAAAACAACTGTTGCCTTAAGTGGAAATAGTTCTGTTGGTGCGAAAGTTGTCTCACTTGCTTTAAGCAAGCAGGGCTGCATGTATTTATGGGGCGCAGCTGGACCTAACCGTTTTGACTGTTCTGGTTTAGTAAGCTGGGCATTAAATAATGCTGGCGTTAATGTTGGACGTTTAACATCAGGTGCTTTTGCATCAGCTGGTAGAGCTGTTGATAGAAGCCAGTTACAGCCAGGTGATATTATTACATTTGGTTCACCAGTACATCACGTTGGTATCTATATTGGTGGTAATCAGTTCGTTCATGCTCCATCTACTGGTAAGCCTGTACAGGTTTCTTCATTAACTGGTTATTATAGCAAAAACTATCATAACGCTAGAAGATTATGGTAATTCTTAAGGATTTGGGCAACCAAATCCTTTTTTTCTATTTTAAAAGAGGATGTTTTGACATCCTCTTTTCTACTAACATTTAATTTGAAGGCATTTGCCATCAGGACCCGGTGTTGTATTTAAGTAGTCAGCAATCTCTTTCTTAGCAATCGAAGATGCTACCACACATTTATTAGGTGTTTGAACCTCCCCTTCTACGAGCGCTTCAGCCAATCCATGACATCCAGGATAACCACATCCACCACAGTTGACACCAGGCAATTTATCAGTTACAACATCAATTCGCTGATCAACTTCAACCTTAAGATATTTATGGGCAATGCCAAGCATCATGCCTAGAACGCCACCTATGATCATTAAAGCAATCACTGCATTCATTTCATTTCACCTTCTTTATAATGTCCACAAGCAATATTTGCACACCCCTGACAGGCAGTAAAATCCGTCTTACAGTCATCAGGTTTTTTTGTATGTCTATTTAATAAATATGTACCGATATAGACACAAACAAGAATCGCAAACCAGATTATTGCATATACCATCAGACAACACCTGCAATTCCCATAATTGCACAAGCCATGATACCGGCAGTAATAAGAGCAATTGGTGCTCCTTTGAATGATGTAGGGACATCAGCTATCTCAAGTCTCTGACGAATCGTCGCAAAGATATAAATGACAATCAAGAAGCCTAATGGCACAGCAATGCCTGCTACAGCTGCTTCTATCAGATTATAGTTAGCAGTAATATTATCCAACGCTACACCTAATACAGCACAATTCGTGGTAATTAAAGGAAGATAGACACCCATTGATTTATAGATATCAGGACTCGTTTTCTTTAAGAACATTTCAAGAAATTGTACCAATGATGCAATGACAAGAATAAATGTAATTAGGTCCATATAAGTAATCTTTAATGGCACAAGAACATAATAATAGAGCAACCAAGTAATAATTGAAGATAGGAAAATGACAAAGATAACAGCAATGCCCATATTCAGTGCATTCTTAGGATTCTTTGATAAGCCCATGAGCGGGCAGATTGCATAGAACTTTGATAAGACAACATTATTAACAAATGTCAAGGCGATAAAAAGTCCAAATAGCTTCATCATTTTTTCACACTTCCCTTCTTATCAAGTTGCTGATCAACTTTCAGGGCCTTTTTCATCTTGCGATTATTAATAAAAGCAAGAATACAGCCAAGTGTTAAGAAAGCTCCTGCAGGCAACTTAAATAAAGATATAGCATATTCATCAAACAAATGGAGATCAAAGAAAACCTGTGTACTATTAAACGGATTATAGAAGGACAAACCACCCGTACCAATAATTTGTCTAAAGAAAGCAATAATGAATACTGCTAACGTATAGCCAATCCCCATGCCTAGTCCATCAAGAACTGAATCAAGTGGCTTATTCTTACTCGCAAAGCTTTCTGCACGACCAAGAATAATACAATTGACAACAATCAAAGGGATAAAGACACCAAGACTTGTATAAAGTGAAGGTGTATAGGCATTCATTAAGAGCTGCACGCATTTTACAAGCGTGGCAATAATAATGATAAAGACAGGTATACGGATCTCGTCAGGGATGATTTTACGCAATAATGAAATAATAAAATTGCTGGCAACTAATACAGCTGTTACTGCCATTCCCATTCCAATCGCATTAGTTAATGAGGTTGATATGGCAAGAGAAGAACACATTCCTAGCATCATGACAAAGATAGGATTTTCTTTCCAAATGCCATTAGTTAATATTTTAAGCTTTTTCATGTTCTCCCTCCTTACTGATAATTCTTTTGATAATGAGCTGTGGCCTGATTGATGCCCTTGACGACTGCTTTAGAAGAGATCGTTGCTCCAGAAAGTGTATCGATCCCAGCACCAATCTTTTTCTTATCGATGCGATCAGCCATTTCCTTCGTACCAACACGGCTGCCAAAGCCACTTGTTTCCGTTGTAACATCAATAGGTGAATAGCCTAAATACTTCCCACTTTGATCAAGAGCAACAAGATAAACAATATTGCCACCATATCCTGGTGTAGAAATCTTATAGACATATCCTTCTAGCTGCTCACCTTTTTTAGCTTCATAGATATTTTCAATGAGATTATAAGTTTTATGATTGAATGATATAGATTTGAATGTACTTTCTTTATAAATTGCATTGAGCTGCTTTGTTTCAGCTTCTTTTTGGGCATTTGTAATGATTGGATTTGTAAGATTAAAGACATAACTCATAGCCCCAGCTGATAAGCCAGCAACTAAGGCAAGAAAGATTGTCAGTTTAACAATGAGCTTCATAGAACTCACCTACTTCACTTTGTTTTTGTGGCTGAAGGGTAGTGCTGATGCCACCAATAGTCCCCATGCCAATACATAACATAATAAGAATGATTGCGATTTGTTTTGAATGATGTTCACTTGTTCTACCAAGGATAAGTGAATCAATCCAAGGTGTCAGCATATTCATAATCAAGATTGAAAAAAGAACACCTTCAGGATAATTGGCTTTCAAGCGAATAAGCAAAGTTAAGAAGCCTAAAGAAATACCATAAATGATTTTGCCAAGTGGTGAACTTGGGGAAGTAACAGGATCGGTCGCCATCAAGATTGCCCCGATCATCAGACCACCAAGCATAAGATGACGTGCACAATTCACAAATGGATTAATGCCTAATACAAGCCCACTTACCAAGGCAAATAAAGCAACACTGCCAAGATAGCTGAGAGTAATACGTGGATCATAGACATGGCGCAGTGCTAATATGACACCAATAATAACCAAAAGGATGATTAAGCCCTCACCCAATGCTCCATCATGCATGCCAAGTAGTAAATCCTTAAGTGAATAAGGGAATGCTGATGTGCCAAACCAATTCGTTTTAGCAAGCGCAGTAGCTGGTGTTGGTGATGTTGAAGCATCAATAAGAGAAAGACTATTTGTCAGCTTTGAAGCAAATGAAAGATGTACGACAACACGTCCGACAAGAGCCGGATTAAAGATGTTCTGGCCAAATCCCCCATAGACAAGCTTACCAAAGAATGTAGCAATAAAAGCCCCGATCACAACCACATAATATGGTGTCCCAATTGGTAAGGTAAGGGTAAAAATGATGGGCGTATTAAGGCAGAAAGAATCAGTGATAATGCTTTTCATAGGCTTTTGATGAATCCATGCCCAGACGCCTTCTGTTATAAGAGCTGTCAAGATGGCCATAATGTACATTCCAAATGCTTTGAGGCCATAGTTAATATTATGACGATAAACCTGCATAAGAATAGAAGCAATCGCAAGTGTTACTTCTGCAATCAGCAAATCACGCATGATTGTAGTCGTAGATTGTGGCTGACGATAGGCAGGTGTTGTTCGTTTCATTTTAATAATCATGCTTTTTTCCTCCTTAATGTCAGGCCATAACGACGTTTCCCTTTAGCAACAAAGTCTGTGACTTCGATTTTGCTTGGGCAGATATAAGAACACATGCCACACTCAACACAGCGCATGACATCAAGTTTTCCTAATAAATCACTATCATTTGCCTTTTCTGCCTGCATTATACGCACAGGCTGGAGATGCATTGGACAATGCAAAGTGCACTCACCACATTTTAAGCATGCAAAAGTATGTTCTTCCTGCTTTTTAAGAACCGTAATCGCATTCATATATTCAGAAATAACGAACTGATCATTGGTAATTGAACGCCCCATCATCGGTCCACCAGCAAGCACATAACCCTCACCATCGGCAATATAGCCACCAATAGCTTCAATAATCTCATGAACTGGTGTTCCAACTCTTACTCTAATATTTGTTGGATATTTAATGCCGTTACCACTTACTGTAACAAGTCGCTCAATCACTGGCATACCACTACGAATACCATTACTCAAGCTGATTGCACTGGCGGCATTATCAACAATGACATGGGCTTCACTTGGTAAGCGGTCATAAGTACGTTTTGTAACTGTTTCAATCAACAGGCGTTCCCATCCCATCGGATAGACATCAGGTACTTGTGTAACTGAAATATGTTCATAACTTTTCGCCATTGCTTGCAATCGAGCATACAATTCTGGTTTGCCAACCTTAATCGCAATAATTGCACACTTAGCACTAGCTGCTTTTCTAAAAAATTCAGCACCATCAAATAAAGCTTTTGTTTGAAGCATCATTTCATGGTAATCACTGGTAATATAAGGTTCGCATTCAACACCATTAATAATAATGGTATCAACATCTTTGACCCCTTCATATTTCTTATAGGTTGGAAAGCCAGAACCACCCATACCGACAATACCAAGCTGCTTGATTGCATCAACAATATTTTCTTGTGTCATGTGATCTGGATCTTTGATATCAATAACTTTTATTTTCTCATCTAGATGATCATTAGCTATGATGATATGGTTCTGCTGACGCTTAGTTGCGTGCATGCGTTTCTCCACCCCTTTGACAACACCTGAAACAGATGCATAGAGTGGAACATACATGCTCTTGCGTACAGCTAAAAGGCTGCCAATCTTTACATGATCTCCTTCTTTTACAAGTACTTCAAAATCGGTCGCAGTTCCATCTACTAATGGAATGGCAATCGTATCACCAACAGGACATTGGGCAATTTCACCATGCATAGTCAAGTCTTTATGGCCTGCAAGATGTGCTCGTCCCTTGCCGGTAAACAATCCCATACAACCCCCTCCTTTACACTACAAATATTATTATAGCATTGAAATTGTTAATTGTAAGGGTTTTCATAAAGATATATTTTTCACAATGAAAAAGGAGAAGCTAATCTTCTCCATCATAAATCTGACCAATACGTTCATCAATCTTATGCACCGAAATACCTAATTCATGATATTGTTTTAATAATGTCTGCAACGTATTTTCAACTCGCTCATAGCGATCACGCATTCGATCGCTATTTTCTTTTAAAGCAACAATTTCTTTTTCAACACGTTGAAGATTTTGTGAACGTTTGAAATCCTTTGTAATATTGATTAATGTAAAAGCGACTCCCATCAAAGTAGAAGGAGATGTTATCAGTACATGTGCTTTATAGGCTTCATCGATAAGAGAACTCTCTTCCTGACAAATATAGAGGTAGATAGCTTCACTAGGAATAAACATAATGGCTTCTTCTAGCGTCTCTTCCCCAATGTATTTTGAAGCAATATCATGTATATGCTTCTTTACATCTCTACGAAATGCCCCTTTAGCATCATGATTTTGTGCATCATCTAGACGGGCATAGTTTTCAACCGGAAACTTGCTATCGATTGCTAGCACTCTGTCGCTACCTGGAATATGCAGCACTGCATCAGCAATTTTACCATTGCTAAAGCGAAATTGTGTTTCATAGATTGCATCACTTTCACCAAAATAGATGGATAATAAATGATAAAGCGTATATTCACCAAAATTCCCACGCTTTTTATTATTAACCATAATATTATTCATTGCATTAACGCTCGTTGCAATACGACTAAGTTTAGCATCAGAAACACCAAGATATTCCCTGGTTTTCATTGTTTCCGACAAAATCATTGCAAAACTTTTTTCATAAGCTTCTTTATTGGCTTTATCTTCAAGTAAAGTACGGGTATTGTCTTCAATCCCCTTTTCGATTCTTGAGAGTTCTCGGGTGTGATCTTTTTTCATGAGATTCATAATTAATAATACAATCACAATCGCAAAGCCAATCACTATTAATACATTCGTCATAAAATCCCCCCCAATAAAAACCGATAGCTTACGCTACCGGTACTACTTTCTGACAAGTTTTACAACAGATCTTACTCTTGCTGTATAAGGTTCACTATCAAGAGCTACATATTCATCAAGCTTATAGCGCTTTGATAATGCTGTTATTGTTTTAGCGGCAGAAGCAACATTGTCACTAATAAAGATAATTGAAGGAATAAGTGATTTGATGATGGATTCTTGTAAATCTTCATCAAGAACTTCTTTATTTAAATGAATGAGCAATGTGTCAAAGTCATTCTTCTTGCTTTGATAAGTGAATTCTTCAACAACATCCCCCTTCGCAAACATCTTATTCATCATGCCATTCTGAAGGGCATTTCTATTGGCATCTTCTACATGCCAGCTCTCAACCTCAAGAGCGATGGTATCATTATCAAGTTCAGACTCAATAATGCCATTACCCGTATATAATGAAAGCAATAAATCCTCTTTTTTTATCAAGCGCTTGAGAACTTCCAAAAGCTTTAAGTCCATGACAGGGTTTTCTAATATATCACTCTTGATTGATAAGCTGTATTCATGTTCTTTAAAATGATATGTCTGTAAATGATCGCCATAAATACGCTTATAGCCTTTTTCTTCAAATTCCTGATATTTTGCTGTATTGATACTATAATAGACACTTGATACATATGGGAGTTTCTCAATCTCATCCGTTACAAGCTGCTTAATACCATCCGTACCTGTTATAAAGACAATTGATAATGAGTCTTCTACTTGCTTAACCATGATAAAACGTAGACCTCTTTGCATACGGTCATTGTAATCATGACAGTTATATTTATTTAAAATATCTTCTATTGCAACTAAGGTATTGTTGATGATATCTGTCTGTAAGAAGCAATGATTCATAAATGTAAAATAGCGATTACCACGCTGATAAACCCCAATGGCAAGCTTGCCCTTATAATAGCCAATTGGGAATCCAATTTCATGGCGATAGCCAGTTGGTTCACTTGACTCAATGACAGGCTTTAGATTGATTGTATCAAGATCAATATCCGTATATTTCATAAGCGATTCTTTAATCATCTCTCGCTTATAATTTAATTGATCATTATAGCGCATATGCATAAAGGCACAGCCCTGGCAGTTTCGAGATTCACGGCAAGGTGAAGGAATGCGCTGAGATGACTTCTTATAGAATTTGACAATATGACCAAGCATATAACGTCTTTCTTCCTTGTCAATCTGTATATCCACCTCATCACCTACAAGCCCCTGATTGACGAAACAGATCTTCTTTCTGATATAGCAGATACCTTCTCCATTAATACCTAATCCTTTTATTGTCACTCTTTCGATACGCATAACTTCCTCCTATAACGTTCTTTTCCTTCATGACTATACCACATTTTTTCATCATAAAGAAATATTTTATGAAAAACAAAAGAAGAACTATTCTTCGTCCTTCTCTTGCTGAATTTCTAATACTAACTCTGTAATACGGTTATTGGCTACTTTACGTATTGTGAATTCACAATGATCAATGGTAACCTTTTCTCCAGCCTGAGGTGTTCCATTGACTTCACCGAGCACTAAGCCACCAATCGATTCAAAGTCTTCTGTCACAAAGTTTGTCCCACACGTTTCGTTGACTTCATCTATGTCTACCGAACCATCAAGTATATACTTATGATCACCAATTTCATGAATAACCTTTGATGAATCCTCATCATATTCATCATCAATTTCCCCAACGATTTCCTCAACAATATCCTCCATTGAGACAATACCGCTCATAATGCCATATTCATCAAGAACAATAGCGAGCGAGACATGTTCTTTACGCATTTTAGCAAAGACATCATTAATAGGATTAAACTCATAAACAAAGAAAGGCTGACGCATATAGCTTTTAATTCTAAAGTTCTCACGATCAACACCTAAAGCCATCAATAAATCCTTAACGTTCAGGACACCAATAAATCTATCCAAATCATCAGAATGAACAGGAATACGTGAAAACTGGTTTATTCTAAGGACGTTCATTAATTCATCATAAGTCACATCATCTTCAACAAATGTTACTTTTATACGTGGTGTCATGATTTCTCTGATTTCTGTATCACCAAATTCAAAGACATTATGCAACATTTCTTTTTCTTCATCCTCAAGAACACCTTCTTCATGGCTGACATTCACAATTGTTTTTAAATCATCTTCAGTCATTGTTGGTCCTTGATCTTTTTGATCACCTAAGAGCTTGATAATCCCTCTTGATATAGCTGTAAGAAGGACTACAACAGGTGTAAATAATAGGCGATTCGCACGTAAAATCTTACATGTTGCAAGAGAAATGGACTCAGCCGAATTGCTTGCCATTGTTTTCGGTGTAATTTCCCCAAAAACAAGAATAACTAATGTTACAACACCTGTCGCAATAGCCACACCGATTCCCTGATTACCTAAGAAGCTAATCACAAATGATGTTGTCAAAGCTGAAGCTGCTGTATTAACAATATTGTTACCAACAAGAATCGTGCTTAAAAGCTTATCAGAATCTTGTAAGAGCTCATCCACAATCTGAGCACGTGCCTGTTTAGGATCACTGTCATCTTCTGCTCTTGTTTTGATTCTAATCTTGCTGACAGACATAAAAGCCGTCTCAGCAGATGAATAGAATGCAGATAAGCCTATTAAAATAATGAAAAGCACTAACATTGATATTTGACTCGAGTCCAAAATAAAATATATCTCCTTTATTTAAAATTCTTTTTCTCCACAATTATAGCAAATATCCCTTTATGTGTAAAATAGAGAAAGCGAGTTCACCATTTCTTAACATTTTCATAAAATTCCATTTGACTTACCTGCACACAAAAAGACTAGCAATCTGCTAGTCCTATTGTTTGTCATTAACGAGGCATAACTTTTCTAATTAATGCTCTAAAGTCATCCATTGTTGCATCTCTTGGATTGCCTGGTGCACATGCATCAGCTGCTGAATCCTTAGCGAGCTGTTCAACATCTTCTTCTTTTAAGCCATTGATATAATCTGGAATACCAACATCTTTACCAAGCTGTTTAACAGCATCGATAGCGGCCTGACGATATTCTTCCTGACTCATTTCATCAACGCCCTTAACACCCATCGCACGGGCAATTTCTCTGAATTTTTCACCAGTATATTCTTTGTTGAACTCCATAACAACCGGAAGCATAACGGCACATGCTACACCATGAGGTGTGTCATAGTGTGCTGAGAATGTATGCGCGATAGAATGGGCAATACCTAAGCCAACATTTGAGAAGCCCATACCTGCAACATATTGTGCTAAAGCCATATTTTCCTTCGCCTTAGGGTCTTTCTTAACAGCGCCGCGTAAATTTTCTGCAATAAGCTTGATAGCTTCAAGATGGAACATATCTGTCATTTCCCAGGCAGCTTTAGTTGTATAACCTTCAATTGCATGTGTTAAGGCATCCATACCTGTAGAAGCAGTTAATGCTTCAGGCATGCTCATCATCATCTGTGGGTCAACAACTGCATACATTGGAATATCATGTTCATCGACACAGACGAACTTTCTTTCTTTTTCTGTATCAGTAATGACATAGTTAATAGTAACTTCAGCAGCAGTACCAGCTGTTGTTGGAACAGCGATAGTAGGTACAGCATGGTTCTTTGTAGGAGCTACACCTTCAAGAGACTTAACGTCCGCAAATTCAGGGTTAGTAATAATAATACCGATAGCTTTTGCAGTATCCTGAGCAGATCCACCACCAATTGCGACAATCGCATCAGCACCAGATTCCTTGAATGCCTTAACCCCTGCCTGAACGTTTTCAATTGTTGGGTTAGGTTTTACATCTGAGAATAATGCGTAAGGAATATCATTCTTTTCAAGTAAATCAGTTACTAAAGATGATACACCAGCTTTTACTAAGCCATTATCTGTTGATACAAAAATTTTCTTATATCCCGCTGTTTTTATGATATTTGGGATTTCTTCAATAGCACCTTTTCCGTGATAAGATACAGTGTTTAATACAATTCTGTTTGCCATTTTCTTTCTCCTTTTTCTATCTTTCTTATGTGAATATTATAACATTCTCACATTTTAACTTGAAGTTACACATTTTACGAAGTGTCACTTTCGCATTATTCTTTTCATATTTGCTTCTTTGTATTAAACTAGTTAAGGGTGATGAAAATGGAAAAACGTGTTGTACAAAGTGTATATTATGATGATAATGATATCAAATATGATATGGTTGAGTGTTATTATGAGGACTTCTTTGTCTATGTCATAGATTATGACCATCTCTCCAATGGACACTTCAATCTTGAAAAGATTTATGAACATATGGCTTATGATGTACCACATCATGCGATACCAGTAGGTATGGGCTATGGTGATAATATGTGGCTTGTAGACTATGCCTACTATCTTGATTTCCATCCTCAGGATCAATAAATCCTGAGTTTTTTAATGTACAATTGTTAAAAAAAGAGCTGTCATTAAGACAGCTCCGCTTTTAGCGTTTATGATAATTTTTTGCTTTTTCAGCAATGATATCCTGCATATTTGCAACATCAATTTCGATATCATTATAATCCTTTACGCTTGGTTTAGACTGTAAGTCCTTGAAAAATTTATTGTAAGATTCATTTGATTTTCTAACGATTTCTTTGTAGTTCAACATTGAAATAACCTCCTTATTGAATACACCCATACTATACACATTTGCCTTATGCTTGTAAAGAGAATGGGGATATTCATTAATAATATTAACATAATCTTGTTAATGTAAAGAGGTTACATGTAAATATGTGAGAAGATGTTATTTGAGATGCTGGAGATAGTATTCTAGCTTAGGTGGTAATGCTTCTATTAGTAGTGCTGCTAACTCTTTTGGTGCCATCTTCATGCCACTAATCGCCCATTCGACTGTCATTGTGATTGAGGCATGACAATACATTTCAAGCAAGAATTCCAAGTCTTCAGGAATTGGACCTTGCAGTTTCTTTTTCAAAATATCTTTGTAGAAGGCAAGAATACAATGATAATCATAGTTTTCGACATTATTATAATCCTTACTCTTGAATGCTGCGGCAAAAAATGTCTGGTCATTTAAAATGAATTCAAATTTCTTTGTCAAACCTTCAAAGAGCGTCTCCTGTGCCCCAATCTGATAGAAACTCTTATCCGCAAGTCTTTCAAAATACCAGTTCACTAGATCATATTTATCACTGAAATGACGATAGAATGTTTGTCTTGTCATACCAGCTTTCTTAACAATATCAGTAACTGTAATTTTATCAAGCTCCTGTGTTTTTAATAATTCCTTAATTGCCTGTGCAAATATATATCTTGTATCATCCATCAAAATCACCTTGTTCTATTATATATCGAAAGTCTTATAAAACACAAGCCACCAAAAAAGCTCATGGTCATCCATGAGCCTATTTTTAATATAATGGTTTCTTGGCAATTTGAGATGCATAGCCAATATAGCTTGCTGGTGTCATATTGACAAGTGTCGCACGATCTTCTTCACTTAATACTTCAAGTGACTGCGCAAATTCCAAAATAGCTTCCTTAGAAATATTCTTGCCACGTGTTAAGGCCTTTAACTGATCATAGGCATCCGCAATACCATATTTTCTAAGCATTGTCTGGATAGGTTCAGCTAAGACTTCCCATTTTTCATTGAGATCTTCTGCTAACTTAGCCTCATTGACTACGCACTTTGCAAGACCAGCTGTTGTTTCATTAATAGCCTGCAAGCTATAGCCAAAAGCTAAGCCAAGATTACGCTGGCTAGAAGAATCAGAGAGGTCTCTCTGCATTCTTGATTTAGGGAGCTTGTTGCTTAAGGCAACACAGATATTATTTGAGAAATCGGCATTTGCTTCGGAATTCTCAAATCTGATTGGATTGACTTTATGAGGCATTGTTGATGAGCCTACTTCTCCAGCAACGGTAATCTGCTTGAAGTATTCCATTGAGATATATAGCCACATATCCACATCTAAATCCATTAAGACATTATTGAAATGTCGAATACCATCAAGAATATGACAAGTATAGTCATGGGATTCAATCTGGGTTGTAAATGGATTGAATGTCAGACCAAGATAGTTTTCAACAAAGTCCTTGTTTGCCTCTTCCCAATTGATTTCTGAAAATGGTACAGAGATAGCAGAATAGTTACCTGTTGCGCCATTGAATTTAGCCTTGATCTGGATGTTTTCGATATTTTCAATAGAGCTCTTGAAACGATAAGCATAGACTTTGAATTCCTTACCCACTGTTGTAGGTGTGGCTGGCTGACCATGGGTATGGGCAAGCATTGGAATATCGGCATCCTTGATGGCTAATTCATCAATATGTTTAGCAAATGCTTTGGCAGCTGGCAACCAGACATTCTTCAAGCCATCACGAATCATACAGCCATAGGATGTATTGTTGATATCTTCTGATGTACAGCCAATATGGACAAAGGATTCAAGATGTTCAAAGCCTAGTTCCCTCAGCTTTTCATCAATGAAATATTCAACAGCCTTAACATCATGTCTTGTTGTGGCTTCAATTTCCTTGATGCGTTTATAAGAGTCTTCACTGAAGTCAGTATCGATAGCCAACACCCCACTCCAGTCTCTCTTTTTCGCTTCTTGCATGACTTTTGTATCAATATGGTCTCTTAAATACTTGAGCCATTGTATTTCTACATGTACACGATACTTCACCAATGCATATTCAGAGAAATAATCGCCTAAAGCATCCTTGATTTGACCATAACGGCCATCAAGTGGGCTTAGCGTCTTGCTTTCAAATTCTAGCTTTTCCATTCTATTGCTCCTTCTTAAAATAAGCTACACCAGCTTCAAATAATTTCTGATCCATTTCGCCATAGATGTTTAAGTTACGATTTTCACCCTGACGTTCAGAATGCCCCATCTTACCAAGTACACGACCATCTTTAGAAACAATACCTTCAATCGCATACATTGAACCATTTGGATTATATGGAGATTCCATTGTAACTTCACCTTTTTCATCCACATACTGGAAGGCAACTTGACCATTAGTGATTAATTCATCCAATACTTCCTTTGGAGCGACAAAGCGTCCTTCCCCATGAGATACTGGAATCACATGTTCATCACCTACTTCAACATATCTTAACCAAGGTGACTTCACACTGCCAATTCTTGTATGAACCATTTGTGAGACGTGACGATGAATTGTGTTGAATGTCAGTGTCGCATCATTTTCATTCATATCACGAATATGGCCAGTAGGCAATAAGCCAGTCTTAATAAGGGCCTGGAATCCATTACAGATACCTATAATCAAGCCTTCACGATGATCCATTAAATCATCAATGGCTTCTTTGACTTGAGGATTACGTAAGACGGTCGCAATGAATTTACCTGATCCTTCAGGTTCATCAGATGCTGAGAAACCACCAGGGAACATGATGATCTGACTTTCATGAATGGCTTCTACAAGTTCTGCAACACTCTTCTTGATATCTTCTTCGGTCTTATTGCGAATAAGCACTATGCGAGGTATAGCCCCTGCTCTTCTAAAGGCACGAGCTGAATCATATTCACAGTTTGTTCCTGGGAATGTTGGAATGACAACCTTAACTTCATCATATTGCTTATCGGCATGAAGCTTTGTGCGTTCATGACAATTGGCAACCTTGATATCCTGTGTTGGTGCTTTGGCTGTTGTTGGATAGACATCATCAAGAGGTTTTGTATTCCATTCATAAGCTTCATTCAAGCTTACACTTTCACCTCTATAGTTTACCTGGGCACTCTCATTTGTCTTACCGATAAGGCGGACATTATTAAATGGCTTAATAACATCTTCATCTTCAACTTCCACAAGAATATGACCATAATTCTTAGCGAGTAAGTCATTAAGGGTTAATTCTTCATTAATCTCAACGCCAATTTCATTACCAAAGGCACTCTTGAAGATGGCCTCAATCAAGCCACCATCCTTGATCGTATAAGCAGCTTTAATCTTGCCTTCTTGCATTAAGGCATGAATCGTATCATATGTCTTTCTTAAAGCGACAAAATCATAAACATGATATGCATCTTTTGGCAGCATGAATTCTGCTAAGACATGATTGCCTGCTTTTAATTCAGGAGTGATCACATCACTTGTATCCGCACCAGTAATCGCAAAGGATACAAATGTAGGAGGCACATCTAAGTCTTCAAATGAACCTGACATGGAATCCTTACCACCAATCGAAGGCAATAATAATTCTTCCTGAACACGATATGCCCCAAGAAGAGCCGCAAATGGCTTGCCCCAGCGCTTAGGATCATTGCCAAGTCTTTCAAAGAATTCCTGGAAACTGAAACGAATCTTATGCCAGTTACCACCCATGGCAACAATCTTCGCAACCGATTCAACAACTGCATGAATGGCACCATGGTATGGAGACCATTCTGTAATCTTTGGATTATAACCATAGGCAAAGAGTGAACATGTTGTTGTTTCTTTATTTAAGACAGGGATCAGACCAGCCATCCCTTCTGTTTCTGTTCTAAGTGTCTTACCACCATATGGTGAAAGAACTGTGCCATTGCCAATGGATGAGTCAAAACGTTCAACCAAGCCTTTTTGTGAGGCAACTGATAATGAGCTTAAATCATCCGCAACGGTTTCTCTAAAGTTCTTAGCGGCTTCAGGATAGAATGGCAAGTTTTCAAAGTCAGGAGATGCCACATGAATAGCCTGATAACGCTTTGCGCCATTCTTATTGAGGAAAGCACGACTGATATCAACAATTGTCTTGCCCATATAGTGCATGACAAGACGTGGTTCTTTTGTCACTTCTGCTACTTCCACAACTTCCAAGTTCTCATCCTTGCAAGCTTGCATCATATAGGCCTGATCTTCTTTATTGATGACAATGGCCATACGTTCCTGAGATTCAGAAATCGCAAGCTCCGTACCTGTCAAGCCTTCATATTTCTTCAATACCGCATCAAGATGAATATTCAGACCATCAGCTAATTCACCAATAGCGACAGAGACACCACCAGCACCAAAGTCATTACATCTGACAATCTTTTCAGAGAATTCAGGATTTCTGAATAAGCGCTGAATCTTGCGCTCTTCAACTGGATTACCTTTTTGGACTTCCGCTCCTGCTGTTTCTGTTGTTTTAAGTTCATGTTTCTTAGAAGAACCTGTTGCCCCACCGATACCATCACGGCCAGTACGTCCACCTATCAAAAGGACAATCTGACCTGGCTGAGGTTCAAGGCGCTTGACCTGTTTCTTAGGTGCAGCCGCCACAACGGCACCAAGTTCCATACGTTTCGCAAGATAGCCTTCATCATAGATTTCATGAACATAGCCTGTTGTTAAGCCAATCTGGTTACCGTAGCTTGAAAAACCAGCTGCTGCTTCACGACAGATCTTGCGCTGTGGAAGCTTGCCTGGCATAGTATCACGAATAGGTGTACGTGGATCACCGGCACCCGTAATACGCATTGACTGATAAACATAGGCACGACCTGAAAGTGGGTCACGAATACAGCCGCCAAGACATGTCGCTGCACCACCAAATGGTTCAATTTCAGTAGGATGGTTATGTGTTTCATTCTTAAACATCAATAACCAATCCTCGTAACCTTCATCCGTATGCACAGTTAGTTCAACCGAGCAGGCATTAATTTCTTCAGATACTTCCATGTCATCAAGATAACCACGTTTACGTAATTCCTTCATGCCAATTGTACCTAAATCCATTAATGTCAAAGGACGATCAGTATGAATACCATAAACAAGATGACGACTTGCCTTATAATTTTCAATATCTTTTTCTAATATTTCCTTGAATGTGCCATTCTCAATGTCAATATCAGTGATAACTGTTGAGAATGTTGTATGACGACAATGATCAGACCAGTATGTATCAAGAACCTTAAGTTCTGTTTCCGTTGGATCACGTTTTTCTTCATCCTTGAAATAATCCTGTGTGACCTTTAAATCATCATAGTTCATCGCCATACCATTTTGTGCTAAGTAGTGTTCTAGCTCTTCCTTTGAGAAGTTGGTAAAGCCTTCAATAATAGGGACTGGCTTGATGTCAATATTGGCATCATCAAGACTCTCAGGCTTAGCAAGCGATGCAAGACGTGAATCAACTGGGTTAATCAGATAATTTTCAATCGCTGGAATATCTTCATCACTAACCCCCTTAACCACATATAAGCGCGCACATCTGACCTTAACACCCTTTTCTTCCGTTAAGAGCTGGAAGCATTGTTCTGCGAAGTCTGCACGAACATCATACTGTCCTGGTAAATATTCAATGGCGAAGACATGATAATCATCAGGGACTGGATAATCTTCTAAATAGACATCATCAACCATTGGTTCTGATAAAATGGTATGAATCCCCTTCTTTAAAACTTCTTCACTAATGCCCTGAAGATCATAGCGATTCACCACAATAACATCATCAACATTCTCCATCATTAACTGATGACGAAGATTATGTCTGATTTCTTTCGCTTCAACCGCATTTTCTTTTCTTTTGACAACATAGACACGATAGACTTTATTCATACTGTCCTCCTCTAATGCAAACCAATATCTTTTCGACAGTACATACCATCAAAATGAATCTTTTCAATTGCCTGATAAACTTTTTCTCTTGTCGACGTTAAATCTTTACCTTTATTACAGATATTGAGAACACGTCCACCATTTGTCACAAGCTGACCATCTTTCAATGCTGTTCCAGCATGGAAGACAACAATATCATCATCTAACTGATCTAGGCCGGTAATCACTTTGCCCTTTTCATAGTTTCCTGGATAGCCACCGCTTGCAAGAACAACACAAGTGACAGTATCATTGCTCCACTTAACTTCGACATCCTTAAGCTTCTTATTAGCACAAGCCCACATAATATCAAAGAGGTCACTATCTAAGCGCATTAAGATGGCCTGTGTTTCTGGATCACCAAAACGGACATTGAATTCAAGGACTTTCGCCTTGCCTTGATCAACCATCAAGCCGATAAAAACAACACCACGATAATCCATCTGATCTTCTGCTAAGCCCTTCATGAAAGGATCAAGAATATCTTTTCTAAAAGTGGCTTCAACTTCTTCCTGAAGGAATGGATTTGGTGAAACACTACCCATACCACCTGTATTAGGTCCCTTATTATTATCATAGATCTGCTTATGATCCTTGGCTGAAACCATTGGGACAATGGTCTGTCCATCTGTAAAGCATAAGAGCGAACATTCAAAGCCCTTCAAGAATTCCTCAAGCACAACCTTCTTACCAGCACCACCAAGAATTTCTCCCGAAAGCATTTCTTTAAGTGTTTCCTTGGCAACAGTTTCATTTTCCGCAATGACAACACCCTTGCCAGCTGCTAGACCATCCGCCTTAATAACAACTGGATAGCTAAATTCATTAAGCTTTTCATAAGCATCGTTTAGCTCAGTCACTTCTTCATACTTGGCTGTAGGAATATTGTGACGCGCCATGAAGTCTTTAGAGAAAGCTTTTGAGCCTTCAAGAGTGGCTGCTTTCTGACGTGGTCCAAAAACCTTATGACCGGCATTTTCCAGCTTATCAGCCAAGCCCATGCAAAGAGGCACTTCAGGACCAATGACAGTCAAATCAATATCATGTGCTTCAACGAAAGCAAGAATGCCATCTAGGTCTTCTACGCTCCCTTCAACACATTCACCAATTTGGGCAATGCCAGGATTGCCTGGCCATGCATAGAGTTGATCTACTTTATCGCTTTTGACAAGGGACCATGCGATGGCATGTTCTCTTCCCCCGCTACCAATGACAAGTACTCTCATATCGTCACCTACTTTTCTAATTGTGTCTCAAAGTAATGAGAAATCATTGTATCATATGCAGCTGTCTTACTATATGCCTTATAGGCAAGACGCATTCTCAATTTAAAATCATCATTGTGATTCTTAATGGCATCTAAGACTGCTTGATAATCATTTGGTTCTGTCACAATCAAGACGTCCTTAAAATTCTTAGCTGCTGAACGAATCATAGAAGGACCACCAATATCAATATTCTCAACCATTTCAGGTAAGTCAGCACCCTTCTCTAAAGCCTTATCAAAGGCATAAAGATTACAACATACTAAATCAATAGGATGGATATCCATTTCTTCAATTGTCTTGACATGTTCAGGATTATCACGTTTATAAAGCAAGCCGCCATGAACTTTTGGATGCAGTGTTTTAACTCTGCCATCAAGAATTTCTGGAAAACCAGTCACTTCTTCAATACCAATAGCCTTTACACCACCATCTTTAAGCGCCTTCAATGTGCCTCCTGTTGAAACAACTTCAAAGCCCAATGCTTCTAATCCTTTCGCAAAATCAACGACCCCTGTTTTATCAGTTACTGAGACTAATGCACGTTTCATTCTTCGATTTCCACCCTTTCATCAACAACTTTTAATTTACCATCACAGAATAACTGCACTGCTTTTGGTAAAATCTTATGTTCTTCTTCTAAAACTCTTTCCTGAATTTCTTCAGGAGACTTCACATCATAAATATCAACAGCCTGCTGTAAAATGATTGGACCTGCATCCACATCTTCGGTGACAAAATGCACCGTACAGCCAGAATATCTTACCCCACGCTTATAGACAGCATTATGAACATGCATGCCATACATGCCCGGACCACAGAAACTTGGAATAAGCGATGGATGAATATTGATAATGCGATTACGATATGTCTGAATGGTTTTTTCCCCAACAATAGCAAGATAGCCAGCTAAAACAATGAGATCAATTTTCTCCTGGGCAAATCTTTCTAAGATAGCATCTTCATCACGGATCACTTCAGCTTTAATCCCATGATTTCTCGCACGCGTTAAACCATAAGCATTTTTACGATTGGAAATGACAAGCTTAATCGCCCCATTGATTTCCCCTCTCTCACAGGCATCAATGACGCTTTGAAGGTCTGTACCCCCTCCAGAGATACAGACCGCAATATTTAGCATAAAGTGACTCCCTTGTCACCCTGTTTGATTTCTCCAATCACAAAGCTCTGATCACCCGTTTGTGCTAATAGTTGCTGTGCTTTTTCTACATCTTCCTTCTTTAAAGCAAGCACCATCCCAATACCCATATTGAAAGTATTGTACATCATGTTTTCTTCAACCTGACCGTTTTTCGCAATCAGTTTAAAGATTGCAGGCACTTCATAGCTGTCCTTATGAATGTAGGCATGCGCATGTTCAGGAAGCATTCTTGGAACATTTTCAAAGAATCCACCACCCGTAATATGTGAGCAGCCCTTCACCTTGATACCATTGTTCTTTAAAGCCTTTAAGCCTTTTACATAAATGCGTGTTGGAGCTAATAAGGCTTCACCAAGTGTCTTGCCAAGTTCATCATAATACGTATTTAATGATTCCTCGCTCATATCAAACACTTTTCTGACAAGTGAGAAGCCATTAGAATGTACACCTGTTGAAGCAATGCCAAGAAGAACATCCCCTTCAGTAATAGTTGAACCATCAATGATTTCATCCTTTTCCACAACACCAACCGCAAAACCAGCTAAATCATAATCATTTTCTGGCATTAAGCCTGGATGTTCAGCTGTTTCACCACCAATAAGTGCACATTCAGACTGTTTGCATCCTTCTGCAACACCCTTGACAATTGTGGCAATCTTTTCTGGATAATTCTTTCCACAAGCAATGTAGTCGAGGAAGAAAAGTGGTTCACCACCAGCACATGCAATATCGTTGACACACATAGCCACTGCATCAATACCAATTGTATCATGCTTGTCCATCACGAACGCTAACTTAACCTTTGTTCCACAGCCATCCGTACCAGAAAGAAGAACAGGATTCTTGTAGTTTTTAATTGCGCTTAAATCAAAAGCACCAGCAAAACCACCAAGTCCACCTAAGACTTCTGGACGCATTGTTTCTTTGACATATTTTTTCATTAATTCCACTGATTGATAACCAGCTTCAATATCAACACCTGCTTTTTTGTAATCCATGTGTCTCTCCTATTTATTCTGCATTCTCGCTAAAACTGCTTTATATGTTTCAATAAGATCACCAATATCCTGTCTGAAGACATCTTTGTCATATTTCTGATTTGTATTAACATCCCATAAACGGCATGAATCTGGTGAAATTTCATCAGCTAATAAGATATTGCCATCCTTGTCCTTACCAAATTCAATTTTAAAGTCAACAAGCTTTAAATTTAATGAAAGGAAGAATTCTTTTAAGAGTTCGTTAATCTTTAATGTTTCTTTCTTAATTTCTTCATATTCTTCTTCTGTACATAAGCCCATTGCACGTGCATGATCTTCATTGATTAATGGATCACCATATTCATCATTCTTATATGAGATTTCAAAGATTGGTTTATCTAAAACTAAGCCTTCTTTGCAGCCTGTACGCTTACAGAAAGAACCTGTTGTAATATTACGAACAATAACTTCTAATGGGAAGATTTCTACTTTCTTGACTAAGTCATCACGATCATCAAGCTTCTTGATTAAGTGTGTCTTAATACCAGCTTCAGTCAACATATCAAAGATAATACCTGAAATGGTATGGTTTAAGACACCTTTGCCTGCAAACTGATCATGTTTTACTCCATTACCTGCAGTTGCATCATCTTTGTAGTGCATGATGATTTCATCATCTTTGTCAGTCGCATAAACCTGTTTAGCTTTTCCATCATATAATAATTTACCTTTTTCCATTGTCTTCTCTCTCCTTTTGGCTCCTGGTTAAATTAATACTTTTTAGAAATTTCTTCATTTGTCTTAAGACAAGCTTCATTCATCTGTTTGCGATGTGCCAGCAATTGTTCTTTAAGGCTTGCATGCTTATTCGCCATAATCTGTAAAGCTAAATAAGCTGCATTCTTACCACCATTAATCGCAACTGTTGCCACAGGGATACCGCTTGGCATCTGAACAATTGATAATAAAGCATCCATCCCATCTAAATTGCTTCCTGCAATTGGCACACCAATAACAGGCAATACTGTCTGGCTTGCGACAACCCCTGGCAGGGCTGCTGCCATACCTGCGGCAGTTATAATGACTTCTGTACCGTCATTATTGCATTCTTCTACAAACTGGCTTAATGCCTCATGAGCACGATGTGCTGATAGTGCTCTCACACTGACTTCAACACCAAAATCTTTGAGAATCTGGATACATCCTTCTACCTTGGATGCATCACTTGCAGATCCCATAATCACTGCAGCTTTCATTCGTTTACCCCCTATGAATTTTCCAAGTGATATTTCTTGACAGCTTCGTCAACAGCTTCTCTATCTGAAAAGTGTGTTTTGACACCATTTACATCGTTATAATCTTCATTACCCTTACCAATAATCGCAATCATGTCACCTTTTTCATGATGACTTAATGCATATTCAATCGCTTCTAAGCGATCATCAATTTCCATATATTGCCCACCAAGAGGTACTAACGTACTCTTGATATCTTGAATAATATCTGTCGTTTTTTCAAAACGTGAGTTATCGGCAGTCAGGATGGAAAAATCAGCCTTCTTAGCTGCCACTTCTCCCATGCCATAACGTCTCTCTTTTGAACGATTGCCACCACAGCCAAAGACAACCACAAGTCGATGAGGCTGATATTGTCTGAGTGTATCAAGAAGTGATTCCATCGCTAAGGCATTATGGGCATAGTCGACAATAACAGTCATGTCTTTATTACTAAAGGCAATTTCCATACGTCCAGCAACTGCCACTTTCTTCAATGCTTCAAGAATCGCATTTTCATCAATTCCCAGCATGTCACATAAGGCAATGGCACATAGCGCATTATAGACATTGTATTTGCCAGGCAGGGCAAGCTTGACATCTAGATGGCATTGTCCTGTGACATTGAATTCTACTCCAACAAAGTCCGCTTCACGCACATAATGCATATTGCTTGCACGATATGTTGCATCACGATCAATCGCAAAGGTTGTCATTGGGCAAGCTGCACCATCCTTTAACTCATCCGCATAATCAGCATCCATATTGATGAGGCCCTGTTTGCTTTGGGCAAAGATACGGCTCTTATAATATTTATATTCATTAAAGTCTTTATGTTCATGAGGACCAATATGATCGGGTTCAATATTTGTGAATAAACCATAATCAAATACAATGCCATCAGTACGATGCATCTTAAAGCCCTGGGAAGAACATTCCATCACCAGATATTTAACCCCAGCATCTACCATTTTTCTAAATGTCTGTTGTAATTCATAGGATTCTGGTGTTGTATTATTAGTCTTTTCAACCTTACCGGCATATTCAATGCCACTTGTTCCAATCACTCCAACACGCTTTCCTGCTGCTTCAAGAATGGCAGAAATCATATGTGCTGTCGTTGTTTTACCTTTTGTACCTGTAATACCAATGACGCACATTTCGCGTGCAGGATGATGGAAGAGCGCAGCTGACATATAGGCTAGCGCCTGGCGTGAGGCTTCCACCTTAATGAGTGTGACATCCTTTGTGACATCAACATCTTCTTCTACAACAATCACTTTACAGCCCTGTTCAATAACTTGTGGGATAAATTGATGACTATCGACATTAGCCCCCTTCATGGCAATAAAGAGATTGGTATTGTTTGCTTTGCGGGAATCGAAGACAATATCTTCAACATCCCCATCAAGTGATCCTTGAACAAGCGTATAATTCAGCCCTTCAAGTAAATCAATTACTTTCATAAAACGTAAGTCCTTTCAGATTAGAATAGCCCAACAATCTTTCCATTCTCATCAATATCCATATTATTAGCTGCTGGCTGCTTTGGTAAACCAGGCATACGCATGATACTACCAGCAATCGCAACTAAGAAACCTGAACCAGTATTTGGAATAAGATCAGAAATTGTGACTTTAAAGCCATGAGGTCTTCCAAGCAATGTTGGATCATCAGAAAGTGAGTATTGTGTTTTGGCAATACAGATTGGTAAATGATCTAAACCCTGGGCTGTATATTTCTTGATTTTATTAATGACTTTCTTTGTCAGAATGATATCATCAGCCCCATAGATTTCCTGTGCAATTGTTCTCAGTTTATCTTCAATGGAACAGTCAAGTTCATAAATAGGATGATAATGTGATTCTTTTGTTTCAAGAAGGTTTAAGAGCTTGTTGGCAAGATCAATGCCGCCTTCTCCACCTTTAGCCCATACTTCTGAAATAGCAACCTCAACACCCATTTCTTCAACCTTCTGCTTCAACAGTTCTAGTTCAGCATGTGTATCTGTTGGGAAAGCATTGATGGCTACTACTGATGGTAAACCAAACTTACCAATGTTTTCAATGTGTTTCTTTAAATTTTCAATACCTTTTTCTAGTGCTTCAAGATTTTCCTCAGCTAAGTCCTTCTTATTCACACCACCATGCATCTTTAAGGCTCTGATTGTTGCAACAATGACAACCGCATCAGGATGAAGTGAAGCTTGACGGCACTTAATATCAAGGAATTTTTCAGCCCCTAAGTCAGCCCCAAAACCAGCTTCAGTAATCGCATAATCACCTAGCTTTAAAGCGAGCTTTGTAGCCATGACGGAATTACAGCCATGAGCAATATTAGCGAATGGACCACCATGGACAAAGACTGGCGTATGATCAAGAGTCTGAACAAGATTTGGCTTGATGGCATCTTTTAATAACAGTGTAACAGCACCTGTAGCATGTAAGTCATCAACAGTGACTGGTTCACCATCCATATTATAAGCCACAATCATGCGGGCAATACGGCTCTTTAAATCATGAAGGCTTGTTGCAAGACAGAGCACACCCATGACTTCACTGGCAACAGAGATATCGAAACCATCTTCACGAGGAACACCATTAGCCTTACCACCCAGACCAACAACAATATGTCTTAAAGCACGGTCATTTAAATCCACACAACGTTTCCAGACAATCTGTCTTGTATCAATATTGAGGAGATTGCCTTGCTGGATAGAATTATCAAGCATCGCGGCAATTAAGTTATTAGCTGTCGTAATGGCATGAATATCACCAGTAAAGTGCAAATTGATATCTTCCATTGGTACAACCTGGGCATATCCTCCCCCAGCTGCCCCACCTTTAATACCAAAGCAAGGACCTAAGCTAGGCTCACGCATGGCAACAATTGACTTCTTGTTGAGTAAATGCATGGCCTGTGATAAACCAATCATTGTTGTTGTCTTACCTTCACCAGCAGGTGTTGGATTAATTGCTGTCACAAGAATCAGTTTACCATCTTTATTATTTTCAACTTTTTTAATAGTATCCAGGGAAATCTTAGCTTTATACTTACCATAGAGTTCTAAGTCATCCTCACTAAGACCAATACGACTTGCGACATCTTTAATGTTTTCCATTTCTGTACTTTGTGCAATTTCAACATCTGTTAACATAATCTCACCTATCCTTTTTTCATTCCCATTATAATACAATTCTATAGAACGACTAAACACTTTCGTTAAAACCAAAAAAAGAGCTCAATCGTCCTGGGGGTGGCCCAGACGGTCGGCTCTTCAACAATCAATACTCCCTGTGGTAAACTCCACTTCCGTCAGTCGTATGACACGAGTATATTACCATGTAATATGGCTTTTGACAATGTCAATTCTTATACACATCTAAAAAGAATATGTTTTCTTGAATAAACTTGTTGGAAATTTTCGCAATATGCCCATTATAGAGATAAAGCGTTCTCCCCTTTCTTCTTTCAATATAATGCAAATTAATATATTGACTACGATTAACACGCAATACAATACAGGGATTGGTCTGTAAGAATTTATTTAAGTGATGGGTACTGACATCTAGATGGTTATTTGTAGTATAGAAAGTAGATTGGCCATCATGTTTCACAATCTCAATAATGCTTCGCGGATTGATCTTCACTTTACCTAGGGCTGTAGATAAAGGAACAGCATGCAACAGCTTGTTATTGACTGCAGCAAGAATATGACGCAATTCATAAAGATCAAGATCAGGATTAAGAAAATAATCAGCTTCCCATGCCCGATAGAGATTGGAGAAACATCCTTTTCTTATAATAACGCTCTTTGTCCCGCCTACTTTCAATAATCGGCAGGCAAAGAAGAGTTCTTCATCATCCGCTAAATCAAGAAATGCAAGGTGGTAGTTCATTTCACTTCTTTGATAGGATGATAAGTCACAGAAACAATCAACGACTGTTTCAGGGAGGAAGACTTTTATTTCTTGTGTGAGATGCGATTGAAGATGGCTATTCGATGAAACTATTAATACACGCATTACATATCCTCCTTAAAAATAGATACATAAATTTTATCAAATTCTTAAATTGTTTCCAATAAAAATACCATTATCCGAATTATTTAATAAATTTTATTTTGCTTTTTTATGATAATTGCAAGATAATAATGAAATAAAAGAAGAGGAAGTGAAATGTGTGTATAAATCAAATCGAATGAATCTATTTGGTGAAAGTATTTTCACCACACTCGCTCATATGCGTACTAAAAGACTAAAAGAAGGTAAAAAGGTCATTGATCTAAGCATCGGGGCTCCAAACATCCCACCTCACCAGGCCATTCTAGATACCTTAAGTAAGGAAGCAAGCAATCCCAAAAACTATATCTATGCGATTACTGACTTGCCTGAATTACAGGATGCCGTACAACAATGGTATAAACGTCGTTATCACGTTGACATCGATGGTAAAAGTGAAATGACAAGCTTACTCGGCTCACAGGAAGGCTTATCCCATCTGGCTATGACGCTTGTTGATGATGGTGATGTCATTCTCGTACCAGATCCATGTTATCCTATTTTCAGGGATGGACCGCTCTTAGCAGGCGCAAAAGTTGTCTACATGCCTTTGCTTAAAGAAAACGACTATCTCATTGACTTTGATGCCATCAATCCTGATGATGCCAAAAAAGCTAAGCTCATGATCGTTTCCTATCCTAATAACCCAACATGTGCAATTGCTAATGAAGACTTTTATCACAAGCTTATTGCCTTTGCGAAAAAGTATGATATTCTCGTTCTTCATGATAATGCCTATAGTGAATTAATGTTTGAAGGGGTTGGTCATAGTTTTCTAGAATATGAAGGTGCTAAGGATATTGGTATTGAATTCAACTCATTATCAAAGACTTATGGTATGGCTGGAGCACGAGTGGGCTTTGCGATTGGTAATGCAGAGATTATCAGCCTTATTAAAACACTCAAATCCAATCTCGATTACGGCATGTTCATTCCTATTCAAAAAGCAGCAATCACTGCTATCACAAGCGATCAGTCATGCGTTGAAACAACAAGAGAAGCCTATCGTCATCGCCGTGACTTCTTGCTTGAAAGATTCAAGGAAATCGGCTGGGATATTGATGTTCCTAAGGGATCCATGTTTGTCTGGGCAAAAATACCTGACCATTATCATCAAGATGATGAACAATTTACCTATGATCTCTTCAACAAGACGGGTGTACTTGTCGTCCCAGGCTCAGCATTTGGAAAACATGGCAAAGGATTTGTCAGAATGGCTCTTGTCCAAAATGATGATTGCATTGCTCATGCAAGTGAACTAATGGGACAAACAGATCTATTTAAAAAGGCTTAGGAAAAAAATCCTAAGCCTTTTTATGAAACTAATGCATAGATAATAAAGATTACAAATAACAACAATAGAGGTGAGAAAAGCAAGCCAAGAGTAATACGAATAATGCCTTTTACGAGTGCAAACAATAAGCTCAAAAAGACAAAGAATAAGAATAATGACACAAAAATCATAAGCCACCTCCAGATATTAAAAAAAGAAGCACTTCGTACTTCCTCACATTCTTTATGGTGGAGCTTAGCGGGATCGAACCGCTGACCTCCTGCGTGCAAAGCAGGCGCTCTCCCAGCTGAGCTAAAGCCCCATGTTATAAAAGAAATGGTGGGCCTGAATGGATTTGAACCATCGACCTCACCCTTATCAGGGGTGCGCTCTAACCAACTGAGCTACAGGCCCATTTCTAGCAATCCTATAGATGGTGGGCCTGAATGGATTTGAACCATCGACCTCACCCTTATCAGGGGTGCGCTCTAACCAACTGAGCTACAGGCCCGTCTTTAAGACTGCTCGTATAATATACCACCAGGACATTCATCCGTCAATAAGAAATATAAGTTTATTAATCCCTCTCAATTGTAAAATGAAACTGGAATTAAGGAATTGGGATAAAGGGGCATGCCCCCTTATCCCAATTCGCGCGGTCGCAGGCCCACTATTCTCAATTTTTGTATAAAAAAGTCCATAGAAATCGT